>JAABUS010001009.1_pt1 | contig 65662 bp, 64 predicted proteins | sample 5560161 | NCBI WGS metagenome assembly JAABUS01 (sample SAMN10711885, study PRJNA513376) | rock metagenome | isolation source: Antarctica rocks | place: Antarctica: Victoria Land, Trio Nunatak nord | collected 2016-01-04
TCATCCAGATGCGCCCGCAAGGCGGCATACCTGCGCCCCGCAGCCTCTGCCACCTGCATGTCCACGGCCACAGCACAACCGTAAGGGCTTCATCCCACAATTCCTAGGTTATTATGGCGCGTTTCCTAAGGGACAGATACGTTGCGACTGTGGTGAACAACGAGTTGTCGCAGCGGCAGGTCGCCGCGGTCGCCGACGTTGTCGATGCTGCGGCCGACCTCGGAGCCGAGGTGTGGCTGCGCGGCGGGTGGGCGATGGACTTCTACCTCGGTGAGATCACCCGGGCCCACCTTGACGTCGACTGGTTCGTCTGGGCAGATGCGCTGCCCGGTCTCGTTGACGAGCTGCTGCGCCGTGGTTGGACAGACCTCGCAGAGCATCCGCCCGAGCAACAGCGCGACATCGTCCGCAGCGACGTGCAGATGGGCTTGGCGCCGCTGACCACTGGGTCTGACGGATGCCCGGCCGTCGGCGGCGGCCGGTGGCAAGGGGGGAGGTACCCGGCGAGGATGCTCGCCGACGCCGTCGACGGCCTCCTCGACGGCGTCCGCTGCCGCGTGATTGACCCAGCGGCGCAGGTCGAGATCAAGCAGATGATGCCGGTCTGGGTACCAGGAAGACCGCGACGCCCTAAGGATGCGATCGACATCGATCGTCTGCTTCTGGCTCTCCACTCTCGGGGTCGCCCGTAGCCCCAGCTCGGTCACGGCCGCAGGTGGATGCGGTTGTCGCCATACAGGATCGTTGGCCGGTCAGCGCCGAGCTCTGACGATGTCCACCTCCGGGGTGGGCTTCCGCTTGTGCCTCGAAGCGGAACCGCGAGCGCGTGCAGCAAGCAAGAAGCACCCACGCATACCAGCCGTGAGCTAACTTACAGGGATGGCTTCGAGCACCTGCACCACGAGGTTCGAGGCGGCGGAGCACAACCCGGAACGGCAGTCCCCCAGCAGACACGAGGTACCGCTGGCGGACCCTATGGCTCAGGATGCTCCCCGGCGTAACGAGCTGCGTCTCTGGGACGCTGCTGGAGCCATCAGGACGGCTGCATTCGTTCCCGTCCCGGACGGCTGGCAGTGGGCCCGAACGTGACGGATTCCGCTGGGAGGCGGAGATGACGGCGATCGTCGCTGGTCAGATGCACAGGTTAATGCCTCGGGGGGGCGCGCACCTGGTCGTCGGCGAGGTGCCGGCCGCGCAGGGCATCGCCGACATCGTTGCTGTTCGATTCGACGCCGAGGCGGTCCGCAGGCGCCTGGACAGCGCAATCGGACCGGTGACCTCGCCGCTGCGAATGCGTGTTCTCCACAACCTCCGTGAGGATCGAGTCGTGCGGATCTCGACCCTTGCTGCACGCCTCGGCACGAACGCACCGGCCCTGAGCCGGTCCACACTTGGCCCGCTCGCCGACCTCGGCCTGGTCGAACTGACCCCGGATCTGGTCCGATCGACTGGCGCGTGGCGACCGGTGGCGGTGCATCTCACAGCGGTGGAACTGAAGCTGAGCAAGTGGCGGGATGCGCTGCGTCAGGCAGACAACTTCGCCATTAGCGCGGACCGTGCATGGCTGGTGCTCGACGCCTCACGGTCCGCCGCCGCAGTGCGCGAGAGTGCCTTCATCGCGGCCTTTGGTGTTGGCCTTGCGGTGGTCGAGCCCACGGGCGATCTCCGAGTGGTTGTGCCTCCCCGGGGGCGACGACCTGAGCGGTGGTTGCGCGCCCTGATGGCGGAGCAGGCGTGGGCGGCTTCTGAGCGCGACGTCGCCGCGGCGGTCGGCGGCGCGCGGCTACACGAGCCCGCGCCAGCGTTCGAGATGCCTCGTCTCGATGCGCGCGGCGGCGGGTGCCGAGAGGCCGTCGCGGAATGCGATCGCCGCGTCGATGCGGTTCGCGACGAGCTGGCGGCGCTGAGCCACGGGTACGGCGGTCAATGCGGCGGTCTCCTCAGACGCATGCCGGAGTTGATGACGCTTAGCGAGCGGGAGGTCGTGCGAAACGCCCATTTGGGCGCACTCGGGGCATGCGCACGGCTGGTATCCGGTCTCACTCAGGAGCTGCTGGTGCATGCGCCACGGTACGTGGCGAAGAAGCTGCGGTTCGAAGTATGGGAGGGGTCGTTGTTGGGGCGGGGTCATCGGCGTCGGGAGCCGATCGACCCACGACCCCGCGGCCATGCCGCCGCTAAAGCCCCAGGCGCCCCAGCCCATAGCGAGCCAGCCGAGCCAGCCTGACGACGGCAGAAGGATGCGGATGCGGTTCGCGGCGCAGGCCTCGACGATTTCGCGTAGCCCAGCCAGGTAGAGCGGGTCGTCCACCGGCGGCAACTGGGTGTGTTGAGACCGGAACACGAACCCATCGGAGCCTGTCTGGACCATGGCGTTCAGCAGCCGTGTGAGGTGCTGCTGCTCGCGCAGGCAACTACGGTCCACGGTCACGCCGAGCCAGCAGTCATGATGCACGGGTACGCGGCTGCGAACCGCCGCCGCGGCGTCCAGCACGCTGTTCAGCTCCGGCGCCCCCCGAGCTGCCTCCATTCTCGGGGAGGCGGTGACAACGAAGGACGGGGCGCCAGTGTTGCCGTGTAGTCGCGCGGACAGCTGGTGGTCGAGGGCCTGCTGCATCCACCGCTCCCACTCTGGGCGCGTCGTCGGGCGCGGCGTTTGCGCCAACCAGGGAAAGTGTGTGGCGACCTCGCCGTGTGGTCGCGATCCAGCAGATAGCCGTGCGGTTCGAAAATGGCTTCACCTGCGGCTCGCGCACGACGGTACAGCGGCTCCACGGTTGTCAGACCGTTCAGCGGCCCGAGGCACACACCTGGCCGCCTGGCGGGTGTCCGCGCGAGTTCGTCGGCAAACGCGACGAGCTCGGGCGCCTCGCGATTGCCATACTCCAACCAGAAGCCGCCGTTTACCAAACTTGCGGCCACAGCGACCCCAGCTGCCGCCGGGCGTCCTCAGCCGGTGGCCGCCGGTAGCCGGGATACGCGCCTGCCGACAGCAGCCAATCACGCAGCCCAGCAGGGCGACTGCCTGGGATTGCCATGCCCGCCTGTAGCCGGGCGTCCCAGTCCGACGGCGGATTCCGCTCGCCGCGCCAGAACGGGTGCTGCCGCATAGCAAGCTCGGCGGCGATGACCGCAACGGCCCAGACGTCGCTGCGGTCGAAGGCGCGTTCACCCTGCAGCTGCTCCGGCGCCATGTACGGCCAGGTTCCACCGGTCCACGGGTACACCGTGACCGAGGTGAGGTCAAGCATTCGGCAGAGGCCCAGGTCGATAATGACCGGCTGCGTCCAGTCGCCGTTAAGCAGAACTATGTTCTCGAACTTCAGGTCACGGTGGACCACATTCTCACGGTGCAGCTCGGCGACGCCTTCAAGAACGGCCAGCAGGAAGGCTCGCAACTGCCGGTCATCGGGCCAGCCGTTCGCGGTGATGTTCTCCCTCACGTCCCCACCTGGGAGAAACTCGCTAAGCAGGTATGGATGCTCCTCGCCGTCGTCGGCCGTGGTCAGCATGCCTCGACCGAGGACTCGCACCACGCGCGGAGATTCGATGCGCTGCATGGCCTCCACCTCGCGCTCGAAGCGTTCGGACTCGTAGTCGCGCGTGATGACCTTGCACGCCTTCACTTCACCGTTCTGAACGACCCGCCAACACTCGCCCATTCCGCTGGGCGAGCCGACGCGCGCCGCCTCCCTGCAGGGCCCCAAAGCCCCTTCGATGTCCGCCCGAGTCACTGTCATCGCTAGCAGTGCAGGGTAGACCGATTCGCCGGCGCCCGGGAGCGCCATTCCCACCAACGGAATCAGAGCGAGGCAGTCCGGCGGATGAGGGACCTGCTTCCAACGGCGCAGCGGCAGATCGCTGCTTGCGCCTGTACTGGCGCCTTGCGCTCGCCGGTTTTAGGGCATGTAGCACGCATGGGCCAAGCCCCGTGACCTGCGTCGCCGGTCCTTAAGCCGAACGTGGTCCGGTCACCGATCGGCCTGCGCGACAGCTCATCGGCTAATTGACCTATGCCACCACTGGCTTAGTGTAGTCATTCTGACTACACTCGAAGCATGGTGGTGCGCTGGACTCAGGCTCGAGCCGAGCACATCGCTACCCGCTCGCAGCGTTACCCCGACGCGAACGACATCACCGTGGCTTGGGCCACCGAGGCAGCAGCCGACCCGCACGCGAGGACCAGCGATCCAGATCCTCGATCGCGCACGGGAGCGGTACGGATCGTTGGGTACTCGCCGGCGGCCGGCTTCGTGGTCACCGTGATCGCCGCCCGCATCGGGGGGCAGTTGTGGGGCGTGACGGCATGGAAGACAACCGGTGCGGAGCGGCGCACTTACCAGGAGGCGCACGATGACGACGCGAACTGAGACCGAGATCGATCAACAGCTGGCGGCAACCGCAGCCGAGTACGTCGACGACGAGCGGGCCGCTGCTGAGGAGGAGGCGCGAGAAGCGACAGCCTCCGCCGTGTTCTCCGTCCGCCTCGCGCCCACCACCTACGAAGCAGTCCGAGCCGCGGCCGTCCGAGCGCACCTGACTCCTTCCGCGCTCATCCGGCAGTGGGTGACCGAACGCGTGCAAGACACCGACGACACCGACCTGACCACGGCGGTCGCAGCCCTGCGCCGAGATGTCGAGCGGATAGCGGACCTCGTCCGTCCGGCATAGGCGCGGCAGTCACCCGCAAGCCGATGGCCTACTGGCCCGGTGCGGTCCAGTTCGGCGCGGCGCTGCAGGTGGTCGTTGTCGTCAAAGTGTCGCCCCCGGACGTCGTGAGCCTGACGCGGCCGGTGGTGACGTCGAGGTCCAGTGCGCGCGCTGGCTGGTCAGTTGTCGGGTCGAGGTACCCGGTGGTGCAGATCCGGGCGGCGTCAGGCGTCAGCGGCACCGCGACCGCGTCGGGGAGCTCCGCAGCGGTGGCGCTCTTCAAGCCGGTGAACCCGTCCCTCGCGACGACCTCCCCCCGGTCGCGCCGGCCTGGGGCCGCCCGGCGAGTCACTGCTTGAACGCCTGCTTGGAGCGGCCTTCGACCATGTCGAGCAGGCGTGCTGGGCCGGTGCCGTCGCGGATGCCCGGTCAGGTCGACGATCACGGTCACGTACTTGTCGCCGCGCCCGGTGTGGCGCCACACATGCTCCTCGACGCCGAGCACTGCGACCCCGTCGAACCGATGGGGATCGTTGATGAGGACCCAGCGTCCTTTGGCGAGAACGGCGTCGTTGAAGGTGTTCCACGCGACCCGAGCCGTTCGACAACCCGGGCCACGGTGAGGTGCTGACACACGATCCCCGCGAGCTCGCGTCAGACACCTACCCGGTGACCGACGCGCCGACCTGCTCTATCGCTCTTCTTGTGAAGAGCCTGCAAAGATCGCGTCTTGCGTTTAGTGTCACGGTATGCCGCTGAAAGCTAACGAAGAACAATACTGGCAAACTTATCTCGAGAACCTGCAGCCCTCTGAAAGTCCGGAGACACCTTTCGTAACTGCCGGATACGCGGGTGGTCCAGAGATCACCGATAGGCTTTTGAGGCTTTACCTTGAAGGCACAAAAACGGCCGGCAGCAGTCTTCTCGAGGATTTTCTCACTGCGAATGATCCGGTCCCGCAAGTTGGGAACTATTGGATTTGTTTAGCAAGCGATGGTGAACCCGGCTGCATATTGCGAACAATGAGAATAGAAACCCATAAGTTCAAGGATATTCCAGACGAAGTCGCAATCGCTGAGGGTGAGGGTGATTCATCCGTCGCATACTGGAAGCGAGTCCATGCAGAACTGTATGCTCCTCACCTAAAGGCGTGGGGGCTGTCCCAAATCGATGAGGCGACCGTCATCACTGAGTTTTTTCAGATTGTCTTTCGTTAAACTTGATTGAAGCGGATCGGCAATAAGCGCGGCACCAGGGTGACGGGCTAGCACTTGACGGCAAGCCCACGTGGGGGCCTTGCCCGATCAGATCAAGACGGTTCGGGGTGCGCGACGACTTCCGAAACCTCGGCATCGGCGCTGCCGATGTTCGACTGGGCAAACAGCGAAGTGCGACATCGAAGCTGCGCTCCCCCTCCGCTGACCACCGACAGATCCGCACCGACGCCCACCGCTGCTGTGACCGGCTCGGCTTTGTCGGCTACCGGTTCGGTCCGGGGCACCGGTCCCGCAAGGCGAACCTCGATCGGGACGGATAAGCCCGGCAACTCGGTGGCTTCGGCGTCACCGCAGGACGTTCGTCTCTTGCGGGGCTCCCGTGGCTCATTGCGCTCGTATCGCCTCGGCCTGACTGGGCCATTCCCACGAGAGTGGCACCAGCGCGCCGGTAGGGTCCCAGGTGTGCGCAGCGGGGACGTGCTCCAGGCAGCGGAGGCCTGCCGGGAGCTGTTGGGACCGACGGTGGAAACGAGCTGGGACGTGCCGGTCTCCGGCCTGGAGATGACCGTTGCGCAGGTAGTGGCGCACGCCGCCACTACCCCGCTGTGGTACGCCCTCGACCTCTGGAGCGGCCGGGCCGACGACGCCGCGTTCGAGGTATCCGTGAGCTTCGACGCCACCAACGCCGCCATCTTGCTCAGCGTCTCGAATGCCGCCCGGGTATGCGCAGCCAGCCTCGACGCCGCGCCCGATGACATGCGCGGCTTCCACCCGGCCGGGTCGCCCGACCCCAGCGGCTTTGCTGCGATGGCGTGCGACGAGCTGCTTGTCCATGCCGACGATGCTGCCCGAGGGCTCGGCCTCGCGTTCCGTCCCGATGCCGCCCTCGCTGGCCGAGTCCTGGCTCGCCTGTTCCCCTGGCACGAGGCGGGGGACGACCCGTGGCGGACGCTGCTGTGGGCTAACGGTCGCATCGACCAGCCTGGACGGGCAGATCAGCAGGGCTGGCGCTGGCACTGCGCCCCGCTGGCCGAGTGGGACGGGACGCAACCCAACCTCACCTGATCGCCAGTTGAGGATCGGCATACGGGGCGGCTGGGACCACTCCGGTTGACCCGAGCAGATGTGTGTTCCCGAGCCCGACTCAAGGCGGCGATTGGGCCGTGAGTTGCGCGTCGATTTCGGCCCGGAGGACGTCGAAGTCGATGCCCGCGTCGGTCATGACCTTGGCGGCCAGGCCCTTGCCTTCGCGTAACAGGCCGAGCAAGAGATGACCGTCGGCAATACGCTTCGACTGCAAGCGGAGCGCCTCACGCAGCGACAGCTCCAAAACCTTCTTGGCCCGAGCGGTGAAGGGGAGGTGTCGGCCGCTGATCAGACGTCCCGTCCGCGTCCGGGCCGGTTCACGGTCCAGCGCTCCGGGGCCGAAAGCTGCCTCGACCTTCTCCCTGATGGTCGACAGGTCAATGCCGATCGTCTCCAGTGCTTCAGCGTCCAACTCGCCCGGGCCACAGTCGGCTGTCCCGAGAAGGCGCAGGATCGCCGCTTCGGCGCCGGGCCGATCGAGGCCGTGTTCGGCGAGCAGGCGGCCCGAGAGAGTGTGCTCCTTATCCAGTAGGCCCAGCAGGAGATGCTCGGTGCCGATGTAGTTGTGGCGCAGCCGTCGGGCCTCCGCCTGGGCGGAGATGACCACCTCGCGAGCCTGCGGGCTGAATCGCTCGAACATGCCTACCTCTCCCTTCTCAAGAGACCCCGACCGCCCGCGTACTTCTTGTGAACCGCCTGTCGGGTGACTCCCAGGCAGACGGCGATCTCCTGCCAAGACCAGTTCTGGTCACGGGCGTTGTCGACCTGCAGCGCTTCCAGGCGCTCGATGAGCACCCGCAACGCTCGCACTGCTCGAAGCCCGACGGCGGGGTCCTGGCTACTCGCCTCGGAGGCCAGTTGCGTCGTATCACTCACAACTGTCACCTTAGGTTGACACGGTCGGTCTGTCAATCAAGGTTGACAAACCGGTGTCGGCCGATGGCCGGCGCGATGCACACGTACACCTCCCGGCGAGCAACTTGTACATCAGGTGTATGGACGTGGCGATAGCACCTTGCGCGCATCGCTGTCCTGCTGGATCGAGCGAGCGCGGGCCGGCGAGGAGGTCGTTGTGACTGACCGGGGCACTCCGGTGGCGCGGCCGCTACCGGTCGACACGGCCCCGCTACTCGACCGGCTCGTCCAGCACGGGGTTCTGAGCAAACCCCGCCGTGCCGATCGCCCCGTTGCGCACGGCGCGGTGCGGGTCCGCGAGTGGCCCGGTGGCTGACCTGGTGAGCGCGCAGCGCGACTGACCGGTGTGACCATCGTCTACTTCGACAGCAGCTGCTTCGTCGAGTTCGTCGTCGACAAGGACGGAAGCGCCCTGGCCGCTGCGCACTGGGACGGGTGCGATGCCGCTGGCTCCGCTGGGGTAACTCCCTGGCGAGCGGCCCCGAGTCACCCCGCCGCGCCCGGCGAACCCGGTCTCACCAGCTACCCCGGGGGGGCACACCGTCCACCACCCTGCTCACCCACAACGTCCGCGGGTTCTTCCACGATCTCCGCTGACCGGTAGGCGATGGTTCAGCGGACGACGGTGAGCCCGGCTGTGACATCCAGGACGTGGGTTCGCGTAACCCGCCCGGCGACGTTGGAGCGGCAGAACGGCCGCAGCGGGGTGTAGCACTGTCACAAAGATGCAGGAGGCCGCCAGCCAGCGTGGCATGGACCGCTACGGGGGCGGTTCCCTCCGTCGCCCGATGCGCGAGGGGTGTTTGGGGATCGTCCACTAGCGAGCATGACCCTGACGTGGTAGGCCCTCTACCTTCAGCGCTCAATGGGGACGGCAACCTTGTCACTCGATCCGGTCGTAACGAACCCGAAGCACTACCAGGTTGTCTTCGAGAACGAGCAAGTGCGAGTGCTGGAGTACCGGGATCAGCCCGGCGACGAGACGACGCCGCACGAGCACCCCGACAGCGTGATGTACACGCTGAGTTCCTTCCGACGCAGGCTTCATGCTGGTGACGTCCACCGCGACGTCCAGATGGAGGCCGGGATGACGGGATGGCTTCCAGCCCAACGGCACCATGGACACAACATTGGTGACACGGCGACGCACGTGATCTTCGTCGAGTTGAAGGGCGGCGCACGCACCCAGGGCGACGCGCTGGGGCCGGCAGCCAACCCGTGAGTTGACGCCCAACAGTCCCTCGTCCGGCTGCTGGGCAAGTACGTGCGCAGAAGCGGGCCGAGCTGCGCGGCCGGCGTCCCAAGGCGAGCAACTCGCGTCCCGCGCTGCACCATCGACGGCGGACGGCGGGTGCATGCGGGACGCAGCGTCAGGGGCGGGCTTGCCGGACGGCGTCAGCACAGGCCACGTCTCCCCGGTCGTGCAAGCCCGCCACCACCCCGTCGATGTCAGCGTCCGACCGGTTTTGGCTCCACTTGGCTTTCGCCTCGATCCGAGTGATCACGAGTTCGACGCCGACGATGGCGCGCAGCTGTCCCGTGACGAACCGGGCAGGCGCATCGTCCACCGACCACGGCACCGCACTGCTGGATTCGTGCTTGTCGGTGAGACGACGGACGAGCGCCTCGACCCAGACCGGGTCGTCATGCACGATCAGCCTGCCGTAGACGTGCGCGGTCAGGTAGTTCCAGGTCGGCACCACCCGCCCGTGTTCGGCTTTGGACGGGTACCACGACGGCGACACGTAGGCATCAGGTCCGCGGACGATGACCATCGCCTGACCCAAGACCGGAACCCGCCACTGCTCGTTGTTGCGGGCGAGGTGACCGAGCAGTGCGCCGTGCGCACCGGAGTCCGCCTCGTAGACGAAGGGCAGCAGGGTCGCGAGCAGCCCCTGCGGTGTCACCGTCACCAGGTCTGCCGCGCCGTGCTCGGCCAACAGGTCGCGCACCACGGCATCGTCAGCGGCGAAATGCGCCGGGACGTACATCAACCCGCCACGCTGGTGATCACCGCGCCAGTCTGCCTGACGGGACGCACGTGGTGACGTGGTAGCGCCATTCAGTCAAGCAGCTGAGCCAACGCGGTGGGTGCGTCCGACGGACCGGTCAGCGGCGCCCAGCGCACCCCGGCGCGGCGCGCGAAGTCCGCGGCCTGCTCGGTGTCGCCCGCGGGAGCGAGAATCGCCAGCTCAGGCAGCCGGGTCGCGACCGGGACAGGGTCGAGTTCGTCGGTGCTGCGGCAGTCCGAGAGCAGGATGACCACCCGGCGCGCCGCCCGGCTGCGCTCCAGCTGCTCCGCCGCCGCCCGCAGGGCATCCGCCAGCGCCGTGGTGCCATGCCCGCGGAGGCTCAGTACCGCATCCACGACCGACGCCGCAGGACGGTCGGAGTCCATCCCCCGCAGTACTTGTACGTCACGGGCGAACGTCAGCACGGCGTGTTCCCCGGGGCAGCGCCACGCGCAGGCCGCCGCCGCCAAGGCCGCCGCGGCCAACCGCTCACCACCCATCGACCCCGACCGATCAACGACCAGACACAGCGCCAGCTCCGGGCGCGCCCAGTCGCGAGCCACCAGCTCAGCGACCTCCGGTGCCCGACGTTGCGCGCGACCGGCCAGCACCGCATCCAGCGACGCGTCCACGTCGAGGTCACCACCGCGCTCGGCCGGGACGGCCCGCAACCGACCGATCCCCCGACCCACCGGGGTTCCCCTGCGCGCCAGGTCCAGCACAATCCGCGCGGCCAGTCGACGTGCCGCCGCCCGCAGCTTCTCGTCGGTGGCGGTCGCCAGATTGGCGAGCAGCGCCAAGGCAGCGTCCGCGTCCGTTGCGAGGGCCTGGTCGAACGCGTCCTCGTCGAGCACCCCGACCTCGGGCGACACCTGCTCGAAGTGGGCGTTGCGGGCTAGCTCGGAGCGCGGCGTGGTGCGCGACTGCGGGCCGCGGCGGCGATCGGGTGGAGCTGGTGCGTCAGCGCCCGCGGCAGGCGGGCTCACACTCCCCCCGGGGCATCACCGTCCTCGGCTGGGTCCCTGACCGCGGGCTCGGCGCCGAACACTGCCTCGTACAGCTCCCGCACCACCACTTCCGATGCCCGGGTGCAGGACTCGTGCAGCCGCACCCGGCCGGACAGGGCGACGAGTGCTGCGTCCAACCCCGTGTGCCAGTCGGTGACCTCGGTGTTCCGCAGCCCCGCCAGCGACCCGGCGAGGCGGACCAGGTCGATCGACCCTCGCACTGAGGACCCCACCCGGACGTCGGGGTGTTCGCGGGTGCGTCGCACCAGATCCACCACCTGGGTCCGCCACGGTGCCGGCACCTGCCCGGGTGCCCGCAGCGCGACGATGTCGGACTCGTCGGCGGCGCTCTGGTAGCCCATCGTGATCCGGCACACCCGGTCGTACACCGCGGCGGAGATGCGCGCCGTCCCGACAGCGTCGAACGGGTTCATCGCGGCCACCAACCGGAACCCGCGGTCAGCGCGTACCCGACCCAGCCGTGGCACGTGCAGTTCCCCTTCGCTCATCACGGTAATGAGCACGTTCAGGGTCTCCTCGGGTACCCGGTTGGCCTCCTCCACGTACAGCAGTGCCCCGCTGCGCAACGCCGTGACCAGCGGGCCGTCGACGAACGTTGCTGGCGTATACCCGTCAGTGAGCACCTGGGACGGGTCGAAATGCCCGACCAGCCGGGCGGGGGTGAGTTCAGCGTTGCCCTCCACGAACACGAACGGCACCGACTCCCGGTCGGCCACCGAGCGCAACAGAGTGGTCTTACCGGTGCCGGGCGGCCCCTCCAGCAGCACGTGCGCGCCGCAGGCCAGCGCGGCTACCAGCAGTTCGACTTCGCGGCCCCGGCCGACGACCTCGACCGAAGCATCACTCACGCGTGCTCGTGAATCAGCACACCACGGACGTTCTTACCGCTGAGCAGGTCGTCGTAACCCTCGTTGACCTGGTCCAAGGTGTAGGTGCGAGTAATGATCTCATCGAGCTTGATGTCCCCGCTCTGGTAGAGCCCCAGGATCCTGGGGATGTCGGTGGTGGGGTTGCAGTCGCCGAACAAGCTGCCCTTCAAAGTCTTCTTGAACAGCGTCATGATTGTGCCGGGGAGCTGAATGTTGTTGACCGACAGCTTGTTCAACCCGGTCAATACGATCGTGCCGCCCTTTCCGGTGGCGTTGAACGAGTCGGTGACGTTCTCCTCGGTGACCAGCCCGGTGGTGATGATCGTCTTGTCCGCACCATTGCCGTTGGTCATCGACTGGGCCAGTTCGATGGCCTCCGCCGCGCTGGCCACCGCATGAGTGGCGCCCAGCTCCATCGCCTTCTCCCGCTTGTTCTCCAATGGGTCGACGGCGATAAGGTTCTTGGCCCCGGCGTAACGCGCACCCTGGACGGCGTTGATCCCGATGCCACCCACCCCGACGACAATGACGGTCTCACCCGGTCGCACGTTCGCTGCGTTGACCGCCGAGCCCCATCCGGTTGGCACACCGCACCCCACGAGCACCGCCTTGTCCAGCGGCAGGTCGTCGTCGACCTTCACGACGGAGTTCTGGTGGATGGTTGAGTACTGGCTGAACGTGCCGAGCATGCACATCGCACCGTAGTTCTTCTCGGCACCTGGCCCTGTGAAGGGGAATCGCTCACCGGGCAGGTAGCCCTGCAAGATGGTGGCTCCCATGTCGCAAATCGCCTGTTGGCCAGTCGAGCACCAGCGGCAGACCCCGCAGTTCGGGATGAACGAGCACACCACGTGGTCGCCGGCCTTGACCCGGGTGACGCCGGGCCCAATCTCCTCGATGATCCCGGCACCCTCGTGGCCCAGCACCATCGGCAACCGCGCCTCCAGGTCACCATGAGAGATGTGCACGTCGGAGTGGCACAGCCCGGCATGGGTGTACCGAATCAGCACCTCGCCTTCGCGGGGACCGTCCAGGTCCAACTCGACGATCTCGATCGGCTTACCGGTCTCGTACACCACCGCTGCCTTCGTCTTCATGGCTGTCCATCCTCTTCATCCGGCTCGTCGCTGCAGGCGCCGTGATGTGGCTCACAGCACTCAGCGCACTGTGGCACGGGTGCCCATGGCTTGTACAACGTTGCATTGACGTTGCACGTCCTCGGGCCGCCCGGGATGCGTACCGTGGGTGCCGTGCGGCTCACGCGTTCCACTGGCCGGCTCGGGACGCCGCCCGGTCGCGGCGGGAGGACGTGGCGTGGGCCCGTGGTAGCGGGCGCGCTGGTCATCATCGCCGCAGCAGCAGTGCTGACCCTTGGCGGTCGGCTGCCCAGCGGCGCGGCGCTGCAGGACTGGACGGCCAGCGCCCGCAGGCTGGGGGTGGCATTACCGGTGATCTTCGTGCTGGTCCACGCAGTGGTGACGACGGTCCCGTTCCCCCGGACGGTGTTCACCCTCGCCGCAGGTGTGCTCTTCGGCCCGGCGCTGGGGATCCCGCTGGCCCTGGCGGGTGCGACCGCCAGTGCCATGCTGGCCTTGCTCGGTGTTCGAGCCCTGGGTCGGGATGCGGTGGCCGCTCGTTTGCAGCACCGCACCATGCGGGCGGTCAACGAGCGGCTGCGGCAACGCGGCTGGCTCGCGGTCGCCTCGCTTCGGCTGATCCCGGCCGTGCCGTTCTGGCTGATCAACTACGCGTGCGGGGTATCCGCGGTGCGGGTGCTGCCGTTCGCACTAGCGACGGTCGTGGCGATGGTACCGGGAACCACCGCGGTGGTTCTGCTGGGAGATGTCGTGACGGGCCGTAGTTCGCCGCTCTTGCTGGGAGTGTCGGTGGTCTGTGGTGCGGTCGGCCTGGTGGGCATGCTGCTCGATGCGCGCACGCCGGTCAGTCGGCCGGTCAAGGTCTGAGCATTGCTCTAGCGAAGTCAAGGCTTCATACTTGTCGAAGCGGGGTGGTGCAGCGGGGAGTGGTGCGCGATGTATGTGCTGACGGTCGACCAGCGGGGCAGCCGCACCGACGCTGACCGGGTGGCGGGGCTGCTCAAGTCGATGGACCGGATCCAGGCGGTTCGGCCGTTCGAGCGCACCGCGGGCGACGAAGTACAGGCGGTGCTGGCCGATCCGGTCGTCGTGGTCGACATCGCGCTGCAACTCGTCCGGCAGCGTTGCTGGAGCGTCGGTGTGGGCGTCGGGCCGGTCGAGCAGCCCCTGCCGGCCAGCACCCGGGCCGGTCGCGGCCCAGCCTTCGAGCACGCGCGAACCGCGGTGGGCCGGGCTAAGGCCGCCGCCACCCGCGTCGCAGTGCACGGTGTGCACCAGGAACGGGCCGCAGCCGCTCAAGCCGTGCTGGATCTGGTGGCCCTGCTCGTGGTCCGTCGCTCACCGGCAGGGTGGGCTGCCGTGCAACTGGTGGCGGCCGGGGCGACCCAGGTCGACGCGGCCACCCAGCTGGGGGTCAGCCGCCAGGCGGTGTCCCAGCGCATCCGGGCCACCCACTGGCCTCAGGAGCAGGCGGGACGCCGCGTGGTGTCAGCCCTGCTGTCGGAGGCGGACCAGTGAGCGTGGGTGCACTACTACTGCTGGGGCTGACCGCAGTGCTACCCACAGCGGCGACACGGCTGCGCCGCGACAGCTGGGTGACGCCGTCGGTGCAGCTCAGCGCACTGGCGGCGGCCGGATTCTTGGCCACCTTGGCGCCGCCGGTCGGTCCGGTGGCAGCCGGGTTCACCCACGTCATCGCGGTGCTCGCCGCCGCTGGGGGCGCGAGCCCGGTGGTGCGCGCCGCCTTTCGGGTGGCCAGGCGGACCCGCCCGCCTGCTGCCCCGGTCGCCGAGCTACTGCGCGGTGGCGCGGTCATCGGAGTCTTGGAGCGGGTGGCGGTGGGGGCGGCGCTGGTCGCCGGCTGGCCCGAGGGCCTCGCCGTTGCGCTCGCGGTCAAGGGCCTCGCCCGCTACCCGGAGCTACGGGAGGCCAAGGCTGGCGAGCAGTTCATCATCGGTACGTTCACCAGCGTGCTGTGGGCGGTCGGTTGCTGGGCGACGGCGCAGGCCCTGCTGCGGTAATCCGCCCGGCCAAGTCGTGCCCTAGATGCTCGTCGCGTCTGCTTGGACCCGAGGCGCGTAGCCAACTCAACTCGGTGGCGCAGCCTCGGCGTCAGACTGGGGCAGCGCGGGCTGCTCCGCCACTTCGTCCACCTTGTTCGCGGCGAGGGACCCCTGCGCCGCACGTTCCGCGGCGATCGCCCCGGTGCGCCGGGCCGCCTCGTGTGGCGCCTCAACGTCAGTGCGGGCTACGGCCTCCGCGGCGGCCACCGCGGCGGCGATCCTCGGGTCGGTAGAGGTGTCGAACCAGCTCTTGACCTGCTCGGAGTCGTCCTCGGGGTTAGTCGCCTGCTGCTCCACCGGGCTGGGTTCGAACCGGAACACCCCGTCAGGGCCGGGGGCGCCGAGCATCTTCGCGAAACCCTGCAGCGACGAGGCGAAGTCGCTGGGCACGATCCACACCTTGTTCGCGTCGCCCTCAGCCATCCTCGGCAGGGTCTGCAGGTATTGGTAGGCCAACAGCTCCGGCGTGGGCTTACCGGCTTTGATCGCGGCGAAAGTCTTCTCGATCGCCTTGGCCTGACCTTGTGCCTCCAGGTACAGCGCGGCCCGCTCCCCTTGCGCCCGCAAGATGCTGGATTGGCGCTCGGCCTCCGCGGACAGAATGGCGGACTGTTTGGCACCCTCAGCCATCAGGATCTGGCTCTGCTTCTGCCCCTCAGCGGTCTTGATGGAGGATTCACGTTGACCCTCCGCAGTGAGGATGGTGGCCCGCTTCTCCCGGTCGGCCTTCATCTGCTTCTCCATCGACTCCTGGATCGACGGCGGTGGGTCGATGGACTTCAGCTCCACCCGCGCGACCCGCAGTCCCCATCGGCCGGTGGCCTCGTCGAGCACGCCGCGCAGCTGGCCGTTGATGGAGTCCCGTGAGGTCAGCGTCTCCTCCAAAGTCATCCCACCCACCACGTTGCGCAGCGTCGTCGTGGTGAGCTGCTCGACGCCGACGATGTAGTTGTTGATCTCGTAGACCGCTGCCTGCGGGTTGGTCACCTGGAAGTACACGACGGTGTCTATCGACACGGTGAGGTTGTCCTGGGTGATCACCGGCTGTGGGGGAAAGCTCACCACCCGCTCGCGCAGATCGACCTTGGCGCGCACCCGGTCGACGAACGGGATGAGGAAGGCCAGCTCGCCGCTGATGGTCTTGTTGTAGCGGCCCAGCCGTTCGACGACGGCCGCCTCCGCCTGCGGCACCAGGGCGAACGACTTCACCACCACCAGTACCGCAAGCGCCACGATCACGGCGACGACGATCAGAGCGACATTCATTTAGAGCCCTCCCCACACGACGGCGGTGGCGCCGTCAATTTCCATCACGGTGACGGTGCGACCCGGTTCGAGGACCTGGCTGTCGTCGTAGGCTCGCGCCGTCCATACCTCACCGGACAGCTTGACCTGGCCGATGCCTGCCCCCACCTGCTGCAGCACGGTGGCCTGTTGACCGACCAGGGCCGACGCGTTGGTGGCGAGGGCCGGGCTGCGACGCACCCGGCGCAGCAGGGGCGGTCGTACACCGACCACCAGACCCACCGACACCACAGCGAACACGATCGCCTGCACCACGTGCTGGTCAGTCGCGATGGCGGCCACTGCAGCAGCCGAGAGGGCACCGCCGGCCAGCATGAGCAGGAAGAAATCGCCGGTCGCCACCTCGGCGGCGGCCAGCAAGATTCCGGCGATAAGCCAGAGCAACGCTGCCACCAGCCCATCCTAGTGACCGCGGTCGCGATGCGGTGGCCCCTCAGCAGTCCGGTTCGGTGACGAAGTCGACCAGCCTTTCCACCGCCCCGATCATCGGGGTCTCCAGATCCCGGAAGGTGTGCACGGCAGCGCTCACCCGGCGCCAGCCCTCCCGCGGCGAGCCCCAGCCCAGCGCCAGGCACACCCCGGTCTTCCAATCCTGGCCGCGGGGGATCGTGGGCCACCCGGCGATGCCCAACGCCCGCGGGCGCACCGCCTGCCATACGTCGATGTACGGGTGGCCGGTCACCATGACGTGCGCGCCGAGCGAGGACGTCAGACGGGTCTCCTTCGACCCCGTGACCAGGTGGTCGACGAGCACGCCCACCCGCCGGCCACGCTCGGGCCGGAAGTCCGCCAGTCGATCGGCCAGGTTGTCCAGCCCCTCCAGATGCTCCACCACCACCCCCGCGACCCGCAGGTCGTGACCCCACACCCGCTCCACCAGGGCGGCGTCGTGCACCCCCTCCACCCAGATGCGGCTGGCCACCGCGACGCGGGCACGCTGCCTGGTGACCGCCGTGGAGCCCGACGCCGTCCGGGCAGGTGGCGGGGCGGCGACGGGCGGGCGCCGCAGCGTGACAGGGACGCCGTCCACCAAGAACGCGGCCGGCCGCATCGCGAACAGGCGGGTGCGCGAGTGGGCGTCCTCCAGACGGACGAAGTCCCCGTCGTAGGTGCGCTCCAGGCCCACTACCGCACCGCAGAAGCCCGTTGCCTCGTCCTCCACCACCAGGTCCCGCTCGGCGAGAACCTCGGTCACCTGGCGGTCCGTGCGACGCCGATGACCGGCGAGGATGTCGGTGCGGTATCTGTCGTTACTCACGGCACGCGACGTTAGGTGGCGCAGCGTTGACGGCGCTGCTCGCCACGCCGACCTATGCTCGATCACCGTGCCCAACGTCAGCGCCACTCTCACCGTCTGGGCCTCGGCGTGGCTCGCCGGGGTCGCGGCGCCGGACGACGTGTTGGACGCGCTGACGGTGTGGGCGCCGTTGCATCGGGTGCATGCCGCCGACCGAGTGGCGGCGGGCAGCACCGGACTGCCCGGGCCCGATGACGGCACCGTCGGTCCTGCCACGCTGTTCGCCCCGCTGCGAGCCGCCCGCGACCCCGAGGTGCGCCTGGTGCTGCCGGTCGCCGGTGACGTCCGGGGGCTGCCCGCGGGTACCGACTTCGCCGCAGCGGCGCTCGAGGTGGGACACGCCGTGCTCGTGCCTGGTGCCGGGATGGGTTTGGTGCCAGTACCCGAAGGTCAGGAGGCGTTGCGCTGGAAGGTGTTCGCCGTTCCCACCACGGCGTTGCCTGCCGAGCATCTGGGTCTGGGTGAAGCCGAGCATCTACTGCGCACCGCCGTGCGCGACGGTGCGCAAGCCCTGTTGGAACTTGACGTGGCACACGGGGATCGCCATGTCCGAGGTCAGATAGCGGCCATGCTTGGCGCCCGGCCGCGACCGGACTGGCCGCAAGGCACCCCGCCCCGAGCGTTGCGGGTGCTCGACCAGGCCGACCAGGTGGCAGCGATATTGCACGCAGCACAGCATGATTCACCAGGTGGTGCGCGGACGGCGAGCACCGCCGCGGCCCGGGAGCAACTGCTTCGTCCGCTGTGCACGGCGGTTCGCGCGGCCCGGTTGGCCGCGGTGGCCGACGCGGTCCGGGTTCTCACCGCCGGCCGAGCTGCCCGCTGATCTCAGCCGCCGGTTCAATGTGGTCGCGCGGCGGGTTCGCAGCAGGCCACCGCGCACGGCGCACCGTTGAGCGTGCACCCGGCAGCGCCAACGTCGGACAATCGACGCGCAGGTGCCGCCGCGATCTGTTCCCGGACCAGTTCCACCACCAGCTCGGCGAAGCGTGCATCGGTCCCTGCGGTGGCGGTGCGCACCATGGTCATACCCAGCTGCTGCGCCCGCGCGGCGGCCTCGGTGTCCAAGTCCCACACCACCTCCAGGTGGTCGGAGACGAACCCCACCGGGCAGATCACCACCGCGGTCGTTCCCGCGGCGTGCAGCGCGTCCAGGTGGGCGAGGATGTCGGGCTCGAGCCAGCGCACCTGGGGCGGGCCTGAGCGGGACTGCCACACCACGTCGAAGTCGCTCACCCCCGCGGCGGCTGCGGCCAACCTGGACGCTTGCGCCACCTGACGGGAGTACCGCCGACCACCCTCCCCCGGCGGCCCGGCGGCCAGATCTGCTGCGTCCGGCACGGAGTGGGCGGTGAACACCAGGCGTGCGTCGTCGCGTTGGTCGGCGGGAATCTGTTGGTAGGCGGCGGTGATGGCATCGCCGACGGTCGCGATGAACAGCGGGTGATCGAAGTACTGGCGCAGCTTGAGCAGGTCAGGTGCGTCGATGCCGTTGGCGCCCACCGAGTCCCGCGCCCGGGCAATGTCCTCGTGATACTGCCGGCACCCGGAATAACCACCCCATGCCGACGTGGGGAACACCAACGCGGTGCGGACACCGTCGGTGTGCATCCGGGCCAGCTCGGCCTCCACCATGGGGTGCCAGTTGCGGTTGCCGAAGTACACCGGCAGCGAGAGCGAGTTCCGCGCAAGCTCGGCTTGCACGGCGGCGATGATCTCGCGGTTCAACGCGTTGATCGGGCTGACCCCACCGAAGTGCAGGTAGTGCTCGGCCACGTCGTCCAGGCGCTCGGGCGGCACTGCGCGTCCCCGGGTCACGTTCTCCAGAAACGGGCGGACGTCGTCAACGCCCTCGGGTCCGCCGAAGGACAGCAGCAGCAGGGCGTCATAGTCAGGCACCGACTGATCGTCCCCGACCAGACGAACCCCCGCAGCGTTAGGTGCCGTCGCCGTCACACCAGAGGCCTGTCATGCCCTACATGCCGAGGAAGTGCGCTCCCCCGTCGACCATCACCATCGACCCGGTGGTCGCGGGCAACCAGTCCGACAGCACCGCGCACACCGAGCGGGCGACCGCGGTGGGATCCTCCGTGTCCCAGCCCAGTGGTGCCCGCTCGTCCCAACTGGCTTCGATCGACTCGAAGCCGGGGATGGACCTCGCGGCCATGGACTTGATGGGCCCCGCCGCCACCAGGTTCACCCGCACGCCGTGTGGGCCAAGCTCGCGGGCCAAGTACCGGTTCACCCCCTCCAATGCGGCCTTGGCCACCCCCATCCAGTTGTAGGCCGGCCACACCACGCGCGCGTCGAAGTCCATGCCCACCACCGAGGCACCCGGCGCCAGCAGCGGCAGCGTCGCCTTGGCCAACGACATGAACGAGTACGCCGACACCTGCACGGCGGTGCTGACGTCGGCCCACGGCGCGTCCAGGAACGGTGCTCCCAGGCAGCTCGGCGGGGCGAAGCCGATGGAGTGCACCACGCCGTCGAGGCCGTCGGTGTGTTCGCGCACCCGCTCCGCCAGGGAATCCAACTGATCCTGATCAGCCACGTCCAGCTCGATCACCGGCGCCGGCGCCGGCAGCCGCGCGGCTATGCGCTCGACCAGGCGCATCCGGCCGAACCCGGTGAGCACCACGGTTGCACCCTGCTCTTGCGCGGCCTTGGCGGTGTGGAAGGCGATGGATGCGTCGGTGATGACACCGGTGATGAGAACGCGCTTGCCCTCGAGCAGTCCGCTCATGGTTGTCCCTCCATGTCAGTCGCAGGTCACGGCATCGACGGTCGCTCAGTGGCCCATGCCGATACCGCCGTCCACGGCAATGATGGCTCCGGTGACGTACCCGGCGTCCTCAGATGCCAACCATCGGACCGCACTGGCGATCTCCGCTGGCCGCCCCTGCCGGCCGAGCGGGATCGACGCGCTGATCTGCGCCCGCCGCTCCGCACTGAGGCCCGCGGTCATGTCGGTGTCGACATATCCCGGGGCGACCACATTGGCGGTGATGGAACGCGAGCCGAGTTCCCGGGCGATCGACCGCGACAAACCTACGAGCCCGGCCTTAGACGCGGCGTAATTCACCTGGCCGGGCGCCCCGGACATACCGACCACCGAGGAGATGAACACCATCCGCCCCCAGCGCGCCTTGAGCATCCCCCGAGCCGCCCGTTTGGCCACCCGGTAGGCCGCCGTGAGGTTGGCATCCAACACCGAGGTGAACTGTTCCTCACTCATCCGCAACAACAGGCCGTCGTCGGTGATGCCGGCGTTGCTCACCAATATCTCGACCGGCCCCTGCTCGGCCTCCACCGCGCCGAACGCAGCGTCCACAGCCCCGGCGTCGGTGACGTCGCACGGCACCCCGAACAGGCCCTCGGGCGGACCGGCTTTGCGGTGGGTGACCGCAACCCGGTGCCCGTCCTGGGTCAGCGAATGCGCGATGGCCAGGCCGATGCCGCGATTGCCGCCGGTGACGAGTACGGAGCGAGGGGTGGGGACTGCTGCCATGGGGGCGAACCTACCCAGGTGCAGGGTTAGGGCAGCCGTTGGGTGAGCACCAGCGCCGAAGCACCCGCGAGCAGGGCGGTGATCGTGCCGAGCAGCAACCACGGCCGGCTGGCGTCACCGCGGGTGGTCTCGAAACCGATCTGCTCCTGCAGGGTGTCGTACACCGACGTGAGCTGCTGCAGGCTCGACGCGGTGTAAAAGTCGCCGCCGGAGATCTGCGCGATGCGGCGCATTGCGGCATCGTCGACAGGCACCGGCACCTGCTGGCCATCGATGCCGACGGTGCCATAGGTGGTGCCGAAGGAGATCGTCGAGATCGGCACCCCCTTGTCCTTGGCCTGGGTGGCGGCGGTGAACGACCCGCGCGGGTCGTCGGTGTTCTGCGGGACCGTCTGCTTGCCGTCGGAGAGCAGAACGACCCTTGCCGGTGGGGGTCCCTCGCCGCTGGGCACCAGCGCGGCCAGGGTGTCGATGGCCTGCAACGAGGTGAAGATGGCCTCGCCGGTGGCGGTTCGCTCGGCCAACTTGAGGTTGTCGATCGCGGCCCGCACCGGAGCTCGGTCGGTGGTGGGCGAGACGAGCACTGCCGCCGTCCCCGAGAACGACACCAGCCCCAGGTTGACCCCCGGGGTCAACCCCCCGGCGAAATCCTTCGCCGCCTGCTTCGCGGCCTGCAGGCGACTCGGGGCTACGTCGGTGGACTCCATCGACAACGAGACGTCAATGGTGAGGATCACCGTCGCCCGGTTGCGGGGCACCTTTTGCTCGGCGGTCGGGCCGGCCAATGCCACGGTGAGTCCGACCAAACCCGCTACCAGCAGCACGGTCGGCACATGCCGGGGCCACCCTGGCCGCCGCGGCGCCACCTTCTCCAACAGTGCCAGGTTGGTAAACCGCATGGTGTGGCGTCGCCGCTGCCGCTGCACCAGCAGGTAGCCCGCAGCCAGCGCCAGCACGGGCAGCAGCAGCAGGAACCACAGCGGGGCGCTGAACCCGGTCAGGCTCATCGGCGGGACGCGGCCAAGCCGCGCTTGCGGGCAGCCACGAAGCGCACCACATCAGCTATCCAATCCGAGTCGGTACGCAACCTGAGCTGAGCGCACCCGCAGCGGCGCAGCGCCGACGTGACGTCGCTGCGGTGGGCCTGCGCTGCCGCGGCGAAATCAGCGCGCAACCGCGGGGTGGTGCTCACCTCCTTGGTGCGACGCGACTCGGGATCGCTGAGCACCACCCGGCCCACATCGGGCAGCTCCAGGTCGCGGGGGTCGAGCACCTCCACCGCCAGCAGGTCGTGGCGTACCGACAGTCCGCGCAGTGCACGTTCCCAGTCCAGTTCGCCGAGGAAGTCGCTGATCACCACGGCCAGGCCGCGCCGTCGCAGGGGGCGGCGCAGCGTTTCCAATGCGGCGCCGAGATCACCCCGGGTGCCGTCGGGGGCGCGCGGGGTGGTGGCGGCCGTGCGGAGCAGGGTTTGCGCGTGCACGGCTCCACCCTTGGCCGGAACCCGCACGGTGCTGGCTCCGGTCGCGATCACGGCCCCGATTCGGTTGCCCCCTCCTGCGGTGAGATGGGTGATCGCCGACACAGCGGCCACCCCGAGGTCGCGCTTCTCGCACGCCGCGGTGCCGAAGTCCAGGCTGGGTGAGAGGTCGAGCACTACCCAGGTCTCCAGCTCACGGTCGGCGACGCTCTGGCGAATGTGTGGTTCGGTAGTGCGCGCGGTGACCGACCAGTCCATTTGGCGCACGTCGTCACCCGGCTGATAGGCCCGGGCCTCCCCCGGCTCGCTGCCCGGTCCGGGTACCAGCCCCGTGTGGTTGCCCTGCAGCAGCCCGTCCAGCCTGCGCCGCACTGTCAATTCCAGGGTCCGCAACGCCGCGCCGAGACGCGGGTCGTGCAGCGCCCCGCCCTCCAGCGAGGGCGGCGCCCAGGACGGCCGGCCCGTCACCGCAGTCGGGGTGGGTGCGTTCACCGGGGCAGCGAGCCCGAGCTCTGCTGTGGCGTCGCCTGGTGGTTCGCTGATCCCACGGGCACGGTCTGCGGACTGACCTGCGGCAGCCCCACTGTCTGCAGAACGCGGGTGATCACGTGCTCCACAGGCACTTCGTCGGCCATCGCGTCGTAGGACAGCACCAGCCGGTGGCGCAGGACGTCCGGCAGTACGTCCACCACATCCTGCGGCAGGACGTAGTCGCGGCCGCGCACCAGGGCCAGCGCCCGGGCGGAGGCGATCGCGCCCAGGGTGGCGCGGGGGGACGCGCCATAGGTGATCCAGCTGGCAACGTCGGTCATCTCCAGGTGCGCAGGGTGGCGAGTCGCACTGACAACCCGCACCACGTAGTCGACCAGGGCGTGGTGCACGAACACCCGTGCCGCCACGCCCTGCAGCCGCACCAGCTGGTCCGGGTCGAGGACGCGCTGCGCCTGCGGGGGGCTGACCCCCATGCGGTAGACGATCTCGCGCTCTTCCTCGATGGTGGGGTATTCGACGAGGATCTTGAACAGGAAGCGGTCGCGCTGCGCCTCCGGCAGGGGGTACACCCCCTCGTTCTCGATCGGGTTCTGCGTCGCCAGTACCAGGAAGGGGTCGGGCATCGGGTAGGTGGTTCCGCCGATGCTCACGTGCCGTTCGGCCATCACCTCTAGCAACGCGGACTGGACCTTCGCCGGTGCTCGGTTGATCTCATCAGCCAGCACGAAGTTGGCGACGATGGGGCCGAGTTCGGTCTCGAACTCCTCGCGACCCTGCCGGTAAATTCGGGTGCCTATCAGGTCGGCGGGGACCAAGTCCGGGGTGAACTGGATCCGGGAGAACGACCCGCCCACCACTCGGGCGAAGGTCTCCACGGCAAGCGTCTTGGCAACCCCTGGTACACCCTCGAGCAGGACATGCCCACGGGCGAGTAGTCCCACCAACATCCGCTCCACCAGGCGGTCCTGGCCGACGATGACCCGCTTGACCTCGTAGACGCAACGCTCCAACACCTGGGCTTCGGCGTCGGCAGCCCCACCCCCGCCACTGCTGTCGTTGCGGGCAGCGGTGCCGAACTCGGACGCACCTGAGGTCACTGACGACTCCTCCACTTTCTCATCCCGCGCCGACTGCGCGTCCACAGTCTGCTGGTCCACCCAACCGCGCCCGCCGTGTGGCGGCCGTGAGCAGTCAGCCGACGAGGCGGGTGACGTAGGGCAGCATGTCGGCGAAATACACCGACCGCAGCCGGACCTGGGAACCGGAGTACGGCGCCTCGACCATCTGACCATTGCCGACGTAAAGCGCAACATGATGGATTCCACTGTTGCCGTAGAAGATCATGTCGCCGGGGAGCATCTGCGCGCTCGGCACCTGGCGTCCGGCGGTGTACTGGTAGCCAGCGTAGTGCGGTAACGCAGCGACGCCGGCAAAGGCGTACATCATCAGCCCCGAACAGTCGTAACCCACCCGACGGTAGTCGCCGAAGGCGTCGGCGACCCCGCCGTCGCGGATGCCCAGGGTGGGGCCGTTGGCATTGCCACCACCCCAGGCGTAACTAATACCGAGCTGGGACTCGGCGCGGGCGATGACCTCGTCGACGGTGCCGCCGCGCATTGCCGGTGGTGGTGGCGGCGGTGGCGGTGGCGGTGGGGCTGGGGCGTACACGGGCGCTGGGACTGGTGCCGGCGCTGGGGTGTACACGGGCGCTGGGGCTTGCACGGGCGCTGGGGTGTACACGGGCGCCGGGGCTTGCACGGGCGCTGGGGTGTACACGGGCGCTGGGGTGTACACGGGCGCCGGGGCCTGCACGGGCGGAGCTGCCGGTGTGGCGCCGACCGTGTCACCGGCGGGCACTGCGGGGTTGGGCCGGGCGGCGAGCGTTGCCCGTGCGGCCTGTGCGGCTTGCGCTGCCTGCGCGGCTTGGGCCGCCTGACGTAGCCGGGCCGCCTCCGCGGCTTGGGCCGCCTGACGTAGCCGGGCCGCCTCCGCGGCTTGGGCCGCTTGGCGCTGTTGCTCGGCGGCGGCCGCTGCCTCCGCTGCCCGCCGCTGGGTGTCCCACGCGTCAAACGCCGCACGCTGACCCTGCAGTCCCGCGACGTTGGCCCGCAGCGCGTCCAGCTGCGTCTGGGCGGCGGTCTGTTCGGCGGTGAGCTGCGCGGTCCGCACTGCCTGGTTGGCCTGCGCGACCTGCGCGGTCACCCTGGCGGTGTCGGCGACGTTCCTGGCTTCGACCGATGCCGCTTGCGCGGTGTCCGCGGTCTGAGCGGCCGCCCGGGCCACCGACGCCGCGTTGGACTCCCGCGCACGAGCACGCTGCAGCCCCTCCAGCACGTGCAGTTGGTCGCTGCTGACAGCATCAAGGAATTGCGCCCTGGCCAACACGTCGTCCGGGCCATGGGAACCCAGGTACGCGCTGAGCCCTCCCACGGTGCTGCCTTGCTGGTAGCTGCTTGCCGCGAAACGGTTCACGGCCAGCAGAGCCGTGTCGATGTTGCGGGCGGCGGAGGCCACCTGTTGGTCGGCCAACGCCTTGTCCGCCTGGGCGCGCGTGACGGCTTCCTGCGCCATCTGTAGGTCCACCAGGGCCTTGTTGGCCAGTTCCATCCTCAACGCAACGTCGTCACTCACCTTCTTCAGCTGGGTCTGCGCACTGGTCAGCTGGGCGATCAGGGTGGCGACCTGACCGACCTGGGCCGTGCTCGCGGCGGACGCCCCGGAAAGCTGGGAGTCGCTGGGATTCGGTGGGGGTGGCGGAACCGCTTGCGCCACGCCGTTAGTCGGCACCCAGAGCGCCACGGTAACTACTACGCCCACGGCGATCCGGGCTGCCCGAGCGGGCATAACGGTCGATGCCCTGGTACTGGGACGGCTCACTGACGCTGCTCCTCCGCGACTTCCGCTCGACCCGCGCACCATGATGGCACTCCGTAGTCAAGCCGACACGCCGCGTTACTAAACCACTATTCTCTCTCCGGCACCAGTGGCATCACGGGCATCGGTGGCAACATCGACCTCAGCAGGCCCACCGGTGACGTCCGGGAAGTGGCGGAGCTCACCCCCGCGGCGGCGGTTCAGTTGATCTGGCGCTCGCCCTGTGGCCAGAACTGCTGACGGAGCTTGAATTTCTGGATCTTGCCGGTAGCGGTGCGGGGAATCTCCGCACGGAACTCCACCGACGTCGGGGCCTTGTAACCGGCCAGCTTCGACTTACAGTGCGCCACCAGGTCCGACTCGCTCACCTGTGCACCATCGACCAGCACCACCAGTGCCTTGATCGTCTCACCCCACTTCTCGTGCGGCACACCGATCACCGCCGCCTCCGCGACCGCTGGGTGGCTGAACAGCACGTCCTCCACCTCGATCGAGGACACGTTCTCCCCCCCAGTGATGATGACGTCCTTCTTGCGGTCGGAGATGATCAGCTCGCCACCGTCGGCGTCGATACTGCCCCCGTCCCCGGTGTGAAACCACCCGTCCGCCAACGCTTCTGCGGTCTCGTCGGGCTTCTCCCAGTAACCCTGTAGGACGGTGTTGGACCGCACGAGCACCTCTCCGGTATCGCTGATCCTCATCTGGGTCCCCAACGATGGCGACCCGGCGCGGCTGAGCCGTTTGGCCCGGTCGGCCGCGGGTAGGTGCAGGTCCTCGGGGCGGGTGCGGTTGAAGGTCAGCAGTGGCGAGGTCTCGGTGAGGCCGTAGATCTGCAGGAACTCCCAGCCGAGCTCCTCGATGACCCGCTGGATGGTCCGGCTGGGCGGCGGCGCGCCCGCGCAGACCACCCGGACAGTGTCCCGGCCGGGGATCTCTCCCTCCCAGGTGGCCGCGGCGTCGAGCACCGCGCTGTACACCGCCGGTGCTCCGCACATCAGGGTCACGCCGTGCTCGCGCACCCGGCGCAGGATCTCCCCACCGTCGATCTTGCGGATGACCACCTGTGGAACCCCGAGGCCGGCCATCGCGAACGGCATTCCCCAGCCGTTGCAGTGAAACATCGGCAGCGTGTGCAGGAAGACGTCACGCTCGTAAGCCCGGGTGTGCATGGCGAAGGTGGTCGCGTTGACCCAGCTGTTGCGGTGGGTGATCTGCACACCCTTGGGCCGAGCTGTTGTGCCGGAGGTGTAGTTGATGGTGGCAATGGCGTCCTCGTCCGGGCTCGCCCACAGGCGCGGCTGCACGTCGAAGCGCATGAGGCCCTGTTCGGTCTGTTCCCCCAACACGAAACGGTACGGCGCTGTCACGTCCGCGAGGGTGGTCTCCAGTTCGGGGTCGATCAGCAGCACCGAGGCTCCGCAGTTCGCCACGATGTAGGCCACCTCGTCGCGGCTGAGCCGGAAGTTCACCGGCACGCACACCCGCCCGCTGGTCGTCACCGCGTACAGCAGCTCGAGCAGCCGCGCGGAGTTGTGGCTGACCACGCACACCCGCTCGCCTTCGCCGATGCCGAGCGCGTCGAATCCGGCCTGCCAGGCCCGGATCCGCCGGGCCAGCTCCCCGTAGGTGGTGGTGGGCACCGGCGGGGCAGGCTGTAGGGGGTCGTCGATGACCGCCGTCCGGTTGGCCCACACCATCTCTGCGCGGTAGAGGAAGTCCTGGATGGTCAGTTCAACGCGCATCGGTGCGCACCTCCGGTTCGCGGGTTCGGCAGAGACCGCTGAGACTAGTGAGCCGCGACGCGCTACGCCGGGTCTCCCCCAGCCACACCGACGTTAACCGGACAAGCGTACTGCTAGACTTGGGGTCGCGGGTTCTGGCGTGGTGTGCGCCAGGATTGGCCTGGCAGATCTCATCGACGAGTGGAGCTGACGTGACGAGCAAGGACTCCTTCGGCGCCCGGGGCACCCTGGAGGTCGGTGACTCCTCGTACGAGGTGTTCCGGCTCTCGGCCGTGCCCGGCACCGAGAAGCTGCCCTACAGCCTGAAGGTGTTGGCGGAGAACCTGCTGCGCACGGAGGACGGGGTGAACACCACCGCCGAGCACGTGCAGGCCATCGCCGCTTGGGACCCGTCGGCCGAGCCGGACACCGAGATCCAGTTCACCCCGGCCAGGGTGATCATGCAGGACTTCACCGGGGTGCCCTGCATCGTGGACCTCGCCACCATGCGTGAGGCGGTCACCGCCCTGGGTGGGGATCCGGCCAAGGTCAACCCGCTGGCACCGGCGGAGCTGGTCATCGACCACTCGGTGATCGCGGACGTCGCCGGGCGCCCGGATGCCTTCGAACGCAACGTCGACATCGAGTACCAGCGCAACGGTGAGCGCTACCAGTTCCTGCGCTGGGGCCAAGGCGCGTTCGACGACTTCAAGGTCGTCCCGCCGGGCACCGGGATCGTGCACCAGGTCAACATCGAGCACCTGGCCCGGGTGGTCTTCGACCGCACCGTCACGGCCGCCGACGGCGGTTCGGTGCTGCAGGCCTACCCAGACACCTGCGTGGGCACCGACTCCCACACCACCATGGTCAACGGCCTGGGTGTGCTGGGCTGGGGTGTGGGTGGCATCGAAGCCGAGGCGGCCATGCTCGGCCAGCCCGTCTCCATGCTCATTCCGCGGGTGGTGGGTTTCAAGCTCACCGGGGAAATCCCGGCCGGGGTCACCGCCACCGACGTGGTGCTCACCATCACCGAGCAGCTACGCCAGCACGGGGTCGTCGGCAAGTTCGTGGAGTTCTACGGAGCCGGGGTCTCCGCGGTACCGCTGGCGAACCGGGCCACCATCGGCAACATGAGCCCGGAATTCGGCTCCACCGCGGGCATCTTCCCGATCGACGACGAGACCACCCGCTACCTGCGACTGACCGGGCGCAGCGAACAGCAGGTGGCGCTGGTGCAGGCCTACGCCCAGGAGCAGGGCCTGTGGCACGACCCGGCTCACGAACCGGCATTCTCGGAGTACCTGGAGCTGGACCTGTCCACCGTGGTTCCGTCGATCGCCGGTCCGAAACGACCGCAGGACCGGATCTCCTTGACCGAGAGCAAGCAGAGCTTCCGGGGCACTCTCGGTGACTATGTCAGCGCTCCCGTCTCCGACAAGCTCGCCGAGACGTTCCCGGCCAGCGACGCCGCTGGTGCGCAGACCGGGCATGCCCAGCCCGCCGGCCAGGCCCCGATCGACGCGCCGGAGTCCGAGGACCGCCCGCACCTGCGGGTCCCGGTGCGCTTGGCCGATGGAACAACCATCGAACTGGATCACGGTGCGGTCGTTATCGCCTCGATCACCAGCTGCACCAACACCTCCAACCCCTCGGTGATGCTCGGTGCTGCGCTGCTGGCCCGAAACGCCGTGGAGAAGGGCCTGAGCGCCAAGCCGTGGGTGAAGACGTCGATGGCGCCCGGATCGCAAGTGGTCACCGACTACTACGACAAGGCCGGGATGTGGCCCTACCTGGAGAAGCTGGGCTACCACCTGGTGGGCTACGGCTGCACGACCTGCATCGGCAACTCCGGGCCGCTGCCTGAGGAGATCTCCGCGGCGGTCAACGAGCACGACTTGTCCGTGGTGGCGGTGCTCTCGGGTAACCGCAACTTCGAGGGCCGGATAAACCCCGACGTCAAGATGAACTACCTGGCCTCCCCACCACTGGTCATCGCCTACGCCCTGACCGGAACGATGGACTTCGACTTCGAGCGTGAGCCGCTGGGCACCGACAGCGACGGGGCAGAGGTGTTCCTGCGCGACATCTGGCCCACGGCGCAGGAGATCCAGGCGACCATCGAGTCGGCGATCACCCAGGACATGTTCACCACCGACTACGCCGACGTATTCGCCGGTGATCACCGCTGGAGGTCGCTACCCACCCCGACCGGTGACACCTTCGACTGGGATCCCGAGTCCACCTACGTACGCAAGCCGCCCTACTTCGACGGCATGGCGCCCGAGCCGTCCGCGGTCACCGACATCCGCGGTGCTCGGGTGCTCGCGCTGCTGGGTGACTCGGTGACCACCGACCACATCTCCCCCGCCGGGGCCATCAAGGGGGGCACACCGGCCGCGGAGTACCTCGACGCCCACGGGGTGGACCGCAAGGACTACAACTCCTTCGGTTCCCGCCGCGGCAACCATGAGGTGATGATCCGGGGCACCTTCGCCAACATCCGGCTACGCAACCTGCTGCTGGACGGGGTGAGCGGTGGCTACACCCGGGACTTCACTGTTGACGGCGGCCCGCAGGCCTACATCTACGACGCGGCGCAGCACTACGCCGCTGCCGCAACCCCGCTCGTGGTGCTTGGCGGCACCGAGTACGGGTCCGGGTCCTCGCGGGACTGGGCGGCCAAGGGCACCTCGCTGCTGGGGGTCAAGGCGGTGATCGTGCAAAGCTTCGAACGTATCCACCGCTCCAACCTGATCGGCATGGGTGTGGTGCCGCTGCAGTTCCCGGCCGGTGAGTCCGCGGCCTCGCTCGGCCTGGATGGCACCGAAACCTTCGACATCACCGGCATCGCCGAACTCAATTCCGGCAGTACCCCACCGACGGTGCGGGTGACCGCGACCCGCGAGGGTGGTGAAACCGTCGAGTTCGATGCCATTGTGCGGATCGACACCCCCGGTGAGGCCGACTACTACCGCCACGGCGGCATCCTGCAGTACGTGCTGCGGAACATGATTGCCAGCTGACCCCATGATCACCAGTTCGGCATGCAACCGTGTGCTCACCGCACAGTTGCATGCCGAACCGGTGATCACACGGGGGGGGACGGGACGGGTCAGGCGGCGGGGGCCAGCAGCAGGGCGTAGCGGTCGTCGATGTCGGTCCACGCCGTCGGGGCAGCGAAGCCGGCGGCGGTGAGCTCGGCGATGATCCCCGGCAACCGGAACTTGGCCGACACCTCGGTGCGCAGTTCCTCGCCGGCTGCGAAGTCGACCTCGAGGTCGATCTCGGCGACCCGCACGTGCATCGCCCGGGTGGCCCGCAGCCGCATCTCGATCCACTCGTCGCGCGCGTTCCACAGCGCCACGTGCTCGAAGCCCTCAGGCTCGAAATCTGCCCCGAGCTCACGGTTGAGCACATGCAGCACGTTGCGGTTGAACTCCGCTGTCACCCCGGCGGCGTCGTCATAGGCGGGCACCAGCACCGACGGGTCGACCACCAGTCCCACCCCCAGTAGCAGGTGCTCCCCGGGGCTGAGCACACCGCGAACCCCGGCAAGAAACTCTGCTCGTTCGACCGGGATGAGGTTGCCCAGGGTGCCGCCCAGAAAGGCCACTAGCCGGTGCTCGCCGCCGGGCAGCTCACCGAGGTGCTCGGTGAAGTCCCCGACCACTCCATGTACCTGAATGTCTGGGTACGCCGCAGCCACCTCGATCGTCGCAGCCTCCAACGCCGAGATGGAGACATCCTGCGGCACGTACCGACGCAGCGTGCCCACCTCGTGCAGGGCATCGAGCAGCAGCCGGGTCTTTTCCGATGATCCCGAGCCCAGCTCCACCAGGGTGTCCGCCCCGCTGGCTGCGGCAATGCGACCAGCGTGGTCCCGCAACAACGCCCGCTCCGTGCGGGTGGGGTAGTACTCGTCCAACGTGGTGATCTGCTCAAACAGCTCGCTCCCCCGCGCATCGTAGAACCATTTGGGCGCCAACCACTTCGGCGCAGCACTCAGACCCGCCCGGACATCGGCACGCAATGCCAGGTCGGCGTCGTCGGGGGTGAGATGGACATCCAACGTCGGTGTTGTCATAACTCCTCGTTCGCGGTCGGCGGACTCATGGTCAGAGGTCCAGTGGTGTGATCGCGGCGTGCCCGGCGCGGGCAGTGAGCAGGCTGTATTCGGGCACCGGCTGCCACGCCGGGTCGTCGTCATAGGGCTCCGACGCCACCACCACCGCGTCGTCGGTCACCAGCACCGACAACGAGTGGAAATAGGTCGTGGCCACGATCTGCTCACCGTCGGTAAGAAGCAGGTTGAGGCGAGACCCCGGCGCTGCGGCGGCCACCTCGGCGACCAAACCCGCGACCGCGGGCGCCGCCCCTTGCGCCAGCCGCGGTCGCAGCAGCGCCCACAGCAGCGCCGAATCCGTAGGCGCGTCCAAGGTGAGCAGGTCGGTGACCGGCAGTGCGCCGGCCAGTTCGGCAACGGTGTCCGGCCAGCCGCAGATCATCCCGTTGTGGCTGAACACCCACCGACCATCGGTGAACGGTGCGTTGGCACTGGACTGCACCGCCATCCCCACGGTGGCCGAACGCACGGCCAATAGCACTGCGGCGGAGGTCGCTGCGCCGAGCACCGCTGCACCGGCGACGTCCGTCCACACCGGAGCGGCACAGCGATAGCGCACCGGCGCACCGTCCACCCACCAGGCCGCGCCGTAACCGTCGGCGTTCACCGTTGCACCGCCGCGCATGTCCCGCGGCGCCCATCCCTGCGATTGCAGGCTATGCGGGCCGCGGGTGAGCAACTCCCCCACTGCGCACGGCGGACCCAAGTAGGCCAGGTGCCGACACACTCCCCCGCTCAGCCCCGCTCGGCCGCGGTGAGATCCCGGGCGGTTCGCAGACCGGCGAAGATCTGCCGGCGCACCGGGTGGTCCCAGTTGCGAAAGGTGCCCCGCACGGCGACCTGGTCGGTGCCGAACGACCCGCCGCGCAGCACCCGGTAGTCACCGCCGAAGAACACCTGGGAGTACTCGGCGTAGGGGAACACTTCGAAGCCGGGGTGCGGGGTGAACCCGGAGTCGCACCATTCCCACACATCCCCGATGAGCTGGTGGACCCCCAACGGCGACGCCCCCGACGGGTAGGCCCCCACCGGCGCGGGTTGCAGATGACGTTGACCGAGGTTCGCCCGCTGCGGGCTCGGGTCCTCATCCCCCCACGGGTAGCGCAGCGAGCGGCCGCTCACCGGGTCGTGGCGAGCGGCCTTCTCCCACTCCGCTTCGGTGGGCAGCCGCCGACCGACCCAACGCGCGTAGGCCTCAGCCTCGTGGAAACTGACGTGCACCACCGGTTGACGTTCCTCGAGTGCGATGAGCTCCCCGAAGCAGCGCCGGTACCACGCGTCGGAGCCGTCATTCTCCCAGAACAGCGGCGCGGTCAGACCGGCGTCGACGCGGTGCGCCCAGCCGGTCCGCGTCCACAGCTCGGGGCGCTGGTAGCCGCCTGCGCGCAGGAATTCCAGCCACGCCCCGTTGGTCACCGGGGTGGTGTCGATCGCGAAGCCCTCGACGTGGACGGTATGGGCTGGGCGTTCGTTGTCCAGTGCCCACGGCTCGGTGGAGGTGCCCATCACGAACTCCCCCGCTGCCACCACCACCTCGGCGGGCAGGGTCGCGACGGCCGCCGGCGGTGGCGGGGCGTGCAGGACCGGGGCCCCGACGCGCAGCTGGTGGGTGGCGAGCATCGTCTCGGCGTGCTGCTGCTCGTGCTGGGCGACCATCCCGAAGGCGAACGCATCGCGCTCGAGCCGGCGCCCGTTCAACGGGCTGCTCTCCAACACGTCCAGCACCTTCTGCCGCACTGTGCGGACGTACTCCCGGGCCTCGGCGGGAGCCAACAGCGGCAACGACACCCGGCTGGCCCGGGAGTTCAGGAAGGCGTCATAGAGCTCGTCGATGTCACAGCGCACCGGGTCGCGCCCGCCCACGTCGCGGACCAGCCAGAGTTCCTCCTGGTTACCGATGTGGGCGAAGTCCCACACCAGCGGGCTCATCAGCGCCGAGTGTTGCGCCGTCAACTCCTCGGGCTCGACCGACGTCAACGCCGTGGTGCGCTCCCGCCCACGGTCCAGGGTGGCAGCGACGTGCTCACGAAGTGCCTCGGTGCTGCCCGGCAACAGATGCTGGGTCGTCACTGAATGTGCTCCTGTTCACTTCGGTGCAGTTCCTCCGGGGCCAGGCCGCGACCGGTGCGTTCGGCCGCTTGTTCCACCAACCTCGCCAGGCCGGGATCCGGCACATGCCGCCCGGCCAGCTGCAGCAGTCGGGTGGCCGCCGCTCGGAGCGCCTCGTCGGCCAGCCCGACCCTGGCAGCGTCGTGCCAGCGCCCGGCGGTGCGCCCCACCAGTGACCGGGCGTGGTCGACGGTCGCATCGTCGCCCAACAAGGCGTCGATCGCGGCCATCGGCGCCTGCCACTGCTCGCCGGGCTGCGCGTCCAGGTAGCGCACCTCCAGGTGCCCGCACGCGCGAACCGGGGGGAACAGCGTGCTCAGGTGGTAGTCCAGGTCGTCCTTGGTGGGACGCACCGGCAGCACCGCGTCGAGTCGACCGTCCACCCAGTCGGCGAAGGTAACGCGGCCAGGCAATCGCCAAGGTCCTTCGAGGGTGCGAACGCACAGCAGCGGCGCGTCCACCGCCCACCGTGCGTACTGCGCGGCCGGGTCGCCCCCCAGCCGCGGCCCGCTGGTACGCGGCGGGTCCAGGCGCAGCCAGGTACGCATGCGCTGCGATGCCCACCCACCGTGCGGTGCCCCCCGCAGCTGCGGCGAGCAGGCGAACGCGGCGAGCAGAGCGGGACCCGCCTCGTGCAGCAGCGCCCACCGACCGTGGGACTGGGTGCCGGCCCGTCCCGCGTCCACACTCACCTGCACGGCAGCGGTATTGGTCATCATCAGCCGGCCGAACGGACCGACCCGATCGAACACGCGCTCCATGGCCTCGTAACGCGGGTGGGTGAGCAGGCGCTGCGGGCTGCGGGCGGTGTCGGCGGCCGCGGCGACAGCCCGCAGGTTGCGGCCGGCCAGCCGATCACCGAGGGTCTCGGTGTCTGCGGTGAGGGCGAGTGCCAGAGCGGCTGCGGTGGGAAAGGGAGCGCTGGACAACTCGACCTGACCACCGGGTTCCACGGTGACGGTGCTGCCGTGGGGTAATGCACGAGAGGGTGACTGCGGGAGGATGCTGCGGGGGGAATGCTCGCCGAGGGCGATGGCGAGTTCGCTGAGCGGGGGCCGGACGCCTGGGTCGTCGCGGTGCTGCACGAGGAACTCGAGTTCGGCGCCAATGAGCGCGGGTGGGCCGAGTTTGAAGCAGGTCACACCGACGTGCGCTTCGGCTTCGCTGCGCCCTCGCAGGGGCAGCGGTGCGTGCATCACGTGCGCCATACCAGTCACCTTCCGGGTGGGATAGCTCCGGTGGGCGACGCTACACATGGCCAGCCGACACCGCCGCGTGATGGCCATCGGATCGAGGCGCTGGGTCCCATCCAAGCCGTACGTACGGCTTGGAGCCGGTCTACGCTGACGGGCGTGCCGAAGGTCAGCCAGGACCACCTCGACGCCCGCCGCCGCCAGATTCTGGACGGCGCCCGTACCTGCTTCGCCCGGCACGGCTACGAGGCAGCCACCGTCCGCCGGATGGAGGAGGCCACCGGGCTGTCCCGGGGGGCGATATTCCACCATTTCCGGGACAAGGAGGCACTGTTCCTGGCACTCGCGCTGGAGGAGGCGCAGCGGATGGCCGACGTGGTGGCCGAGCAGGGCCTCGTGCAGGTGATGCGGGAGCTGTTGGATCACCCCGAGCAGCACGACTGGCTCGGCACCCGGCTGGAGGTGTCGCGGCGGTTGCGCACCGACGCACGGTTCCGGGACGGGTGGGCACAGCGATCCGCGGAGCTCAGCGCGGCCATCCGCGCGCGTCTGGAGCGCCAGCGGGCGGTGGGCAAGGTACGCGATGACGTCGACCCCGCGGTGCTCGCCGGGTATCTCGAGTTGGTGCTGGACGGGCTGGTCGCTCACCTGGCGATGGGGCTGCCTGCGGTGCATCTGAGCCCGGTACTCGATCTGGTGGAGGACAGCGTCCGACGTCACCTCTGATCCGCGGCGCCTCAGGTGCGACGCTTCCAGCACCCCCCGGGGGGGCGATTCGGAACCTTTTCGACGTTGGCGGGCCTGCACCCGGGGCGATTCGGAACCTTTTCGCCGTTTGGTGGGCCCGGGCCAGCGCCGAGGAGCGTTCAGATCGTGGTCTCGAACACGCCATCGTAGAGCTCCGCGTAACGCCCGCCGGTGGCCAGCAGTTCAGTGTGATTGCCGCGCTCCACGATCCGGCCGTCCTCGACCACGCAGATCAGGTCGGCGTCTCGGATGGTGGAGAGCCGGTGTGCGATGACGATCGCGGTCCGGCCGGCCAGCGCTTCGGTGAGTGCCTCTTGGACGGCGTGCTCGGACTCGGAGTCCAGGTGCGCGGTGGCCTCGTCGAGGACCACCACCCGTGGTTGCGCCAGCAGCAACCGGGCGATGGTCAACCGCTGGCGTTCCCCACCGGACAACCGGTACCCCCGCTCCCCCACCAGGGTGTCCAGCCCGTCACTCATCGACGCCACCAGCGGCTCCAGCCGCGCACGCCGCAGCGCATTCCACAGCTGCTCTTCGGTGGCGTCGGGATCGGCGTAACGCAGGTTGGCCCGCAGGGTGTCGTGGAACAGGTGTCCATCCTGAGTGACCACACCGACTGCGTCGCGCAGCGAGTCGAACCGCACATCGCGCACGTCCACCCCGCCCAGGCGCACCGACCCAGAGTCGACGTCGTAGAGCCGAGGCAGCAACGACGCCAGGGTCGACTTGCCGGCACCGGAGGAGCCGACCAGCGCGACCAGCGCCCCAGCCTTCACCTCCAGCGACACTCCGTGCAGCACCTCGTCGCCGCCGCGGGCGTCCAGCACTGTCACCTCCTCCAGCGAGGCGAGGGAGACCGCGGAAGCGGCCGGGTAGGAGAAGCGCACATCGCGCAATTTCACCGAGAGGGGTCCCGACGGCAGGTCGACCGCGTCCGGGCGTTCGGTGATAGTGGGCGGCAGGTCGAGCACCTCGAACACCCGCTCGAAGCTCACCAAGGCCGTCATCACGTCGACCCGGGCACTGGCGAGCGCGGTCAGCGGACCGTAGAGCCGGGTCAGCAAGAGGGCGAGGCTGACCACAGCTCCCGGCTGGATTTGGCCGGTGTAGGCGAGGTAACCGCCGAGGCCGTACACCAGGGCCTGGGCAAGGGCCGACACCAGGGTGAGTGCGGTGAGGAACACCCGGGTGGCCATCGCGGTGCGCACCCCGATGTCGCGGACCCGAGCAGCCCTGGCGGTGAACTCCGCCTCCTCCACCGCGGGCCGCCCGAACAGTTTGACCAGGGTGGCACCCGGTGCGGAGAAGCGCTCCGTCATCTGGGTGACCATCCCCGCGTTCAGCCCCGCAGCCTCGCGCTGCAGGTCGGCCATCCGGGATCCCACGCGCCGGGCCGGGATGACGAATACCGGCAGCAGGATCAACGACAACACCGTCACCTGCCAGGACAGGCTGGCCATCACCACCGCGGTGAGAACGAGCTGTATCACGTTGGTGACCAGTCCTGACAGCGTCGAGGTGAATGCTCGTTGCGCCCCGATCACGTCGTTGTTCAGCCGCGAGACCAGCGCACCGGTCCGCGTCCGGGTGAAGAACGCCACCGGCATCTGCTGCACATGGGCGAACACCGCGCGGCGTAGGTCGAGGATGAGACCCTCACCGATCCGGGAAGCCTGCCAGCGTTCCATCAGCGACAGGGCGGCATCGATGATCGCGAGCCCCGCGATGAGCAGCGCCAGGATCACGACGGTGCGTACGCCCTGCCGGTTGATAACCACGTCGACGACCCGCCCGGCCAGCAGCGGTGTCGCGACGGCAATCACCGCCGACACCACAGTGACGACAAGGAGGGCCACCAACGACCGACGATGCGGGCTGGCGAAGTCCCACACGCGCCGAACGGTCTCCCGCCCTACTTTGCGGCGCGGCTCCTGGGAGAGCATGGCGCCGCGCATCAACTGCCAACCGTTGTCCATCACTGCTCAGTGTGCGCGCTGCGCGAGCCAGCGCCCAGTGGGGGCGGTCTGCAAGCCTGGTCCGCTCAGATCAACGTCTCATCAGGACGCTTTGCGGATCCCCCGGGTGGCACCGCCGCGGCCACGCAGCTTGACCTGCGCCTCGTTCAGGACGCGGTGCACGAACCCGTAGGAGCGTCCGGTGGCATCGGCGAGGGAGCGAATGCTGGCACCCTTCTCGTACTGGGTGCGCAGGTCGGATGCGAGCTGGTCCCGGGTGTCACCGGTGATCCGGGTGCCTTTGGTGAGTTCCATATGGGATACCTCCTGAGCCGGGTTGTCTCGATCACTGTCGTGCGGATCGATTACTGGCCGTTCGGTCACCACACCCTGGGCGGTTCGATCATGACCTGACTGAATCGATCCAGGGGGCCGATCCGGCGGTCACGCGAGCTGCACCAGCTCCAGGTAGTCCGCCGACCAGTGGTCCTCCGAACCGTCCGGCAACAGGATGACCCGCTCGGGTTCCAGTGCCTGCACCGCACCCGGATCGTGGGTGACCAGCACGACCGCACCGGTGTAGCTGCGCAACGCGTCGAGCACCTGCTCACGTGAGACCGGGTCCAGGTTGTTGGTCGGCTCGTCCAACAGCAGGACGTTCGCGGCGGAGGACACCAGGCCGGCCAGCGCGAGACGGGTCTTCTCCCCACCCGACAACGTCCCCGCCGGCTGGTCGAGTTGTTCGCCGGAGAACAAGAACGCCCCGAGCAGGCTGCGCAGCTGCTGGTCGCCGGCATCGGGCGCGGCATGGCGAATGTTCTCCCACACCGTCGCGTCGTGGTCGAGGGTCTCGTGCTCCTGGGCGAAGTACCCCAACTTCAAGCCGTGCCCGGGTAGCAGGCTGCCACCATCAGGCTTCTCCGTGCCGGCCAGCAACCGCAACAGGGTGGTCTTGCCGGCGCCGTTGAAGCCCAGCACCACCACCCGGCTGCCCTTGTCGATCGCCAGGTCCACCCCGGTGAAGATCTCCAGCGAGCCGTAGACCTTGGTCAGCCCCGAGGCCATCAGCGGGGTCTTGCCGCACGGGGCCGGGTCGGGGAACCGGATGCGCGCCACCTTGTCGTTGACCCGCACGTCGTCGAGCCCGGCGAGCAGCTTGTCCGCCCGCTTGGCCATGTTCTGCGCGGCCACCGCCTTCGTCGCCTTGGCACCCATCTTCGCGGCCTGCGCCTTGAGCACACCGGCCTTCTTCTCCGCGTTGGCCCGCTCCCGGCGCCGGCGTTGCTCGTCGGAGGAGCGGGCGTCCAGGTAGCGCTGCCAGGTCATGTTGTAGATGTCGGCCTCGCCGCGCACCGCGTCCAGGAACCACACCCGGTTGACCACATCGGCCAGCAGGTCGACGTCGTGGCTGATCACCACCAGGCCACCCTCGTGGGTCTGCAAGAAGCCGCGCAGCCAGGTGATCGAGTCGGCGTCGAGGTGGTTGGTGGGCTCGTCCAGCAGCAGCGTGGTGCCCGAGCGACCGCCGCTGCCGTCAGAGGCGGCGAACAGGATACGGGCCAGCTCGACCCGGCGGCGCTGCCCACCCGACAGCGTCTGCAGCTGCTGGCCGAGCACCCGGTCGTCCAAACCCAGATTGGCGCAGATCCGGGCGGCTTCGCTCTCCGCGGAGTACCCGCCCAGGGCGGAAAACTCGTCCTCCAGCACACCGTAACGGCGCACGGCGGTGTCCTGCTCGGCGTCGCCGACCACCTCCGCCATCACCACCTGCTGCTTCTCCAGCTGGCGCAGCAACCGGTCCAGTCCGCGGGCGGAGAGCACCCGGTCCTTCGCGGTGATGGTGAGGTCACCCTCCCGCGGGTCCTGCGGTAGGTATCCCAGCGCGCCCGAACGGGTAACGCCTCCCGCGTAAGGCTCGCCCTCCCCGGCCAGCACCCGCATGGTGGTGGTCTTACCGGCCCCGTTACGCCCGACCAGCCCGATGCGGTCACCGGACTGGATCCGCAGCGCCGGCCCGGGCGCGGACAGCAAGGTCCGCGCTCCGGCGCGCAGCTCCAGGTCGGTCGCGGTGATCACGGGGGTGTCTCCATCAACATCGAGGACGCTGCGGGCCGGCTCCGGCCCGGAGTGCGCCAGGAGGCTCCCGGGCGGTCCGGCTCACGAGTCTAGGCGATGCACACCCCCTCGACTCGACCCGTTACCGTGCCCGGACATGACCTCCTCCAACCACGACCTGGGCGGCCGCGCGGCCATCGTCACCGGAGCCAGCCGGGGAATCGGGCTGGCGATCGCCGCCGAGCTGCTCGCTCGCGGGGCCAGCGTCACCATCACCGCCCGCAAGCTGCCCGAGCTGGCGGCGGCCGCAGCCGAGCTGGGTGCGGCCGCCGCCACCGACCGAGTGCTGGCCATCGCCGGCAACGCCGGAGACGCCGCGTCCCGGCACGAGGTGGTGACCAGGACGCTGGAAGCATTTGGATCAGTGGACATCCTCGTCAACAACACCGGCATCAACCCGGTCTATGGCCCGTTGATGGATGCCGACCTCGACGGGGTCCGCAAGATCTTCGACGTCAACGTGGTTGCGGCGCTGGGCTTCGTGCAGGAGGCGTACCGCGCGTGGATGGCCGAGCACGGCGGGTCGGTGGTGAACCTGGCCAGTGTGGCGGGGATCCGCTCCTCCGGGGTGATCTCCGCCTACGGAGCGTCCAAGGCCGCGCTGATCCGACTCACCGAGGAACTGGCGTGGCAGCTGGGACCGGGGATCCGGGTCAACGCGGTGGCCCCCGCTGTGGTGAAGACCAAGTTCGCCGAGGCCCTGTACAGCGCGGACGAGCAAGCGGCGTCGGCGAAGTACCCGATGAAGCGGCTGGGCAACCCCGAGGACGTGGCGCAGCTGGTGGGCTTCCTGGTGTCGGACGCGGCGTCGTGGATCACCGGCGACACCGTGCGGGTCGACGGTGGGATCCTGTCCACCGGCACGCTGTGATGCGTTGCTGGTGAGCGGGTTCGGGCCCCGTGGCCGGTGACACCGCTCACGAGCGCAGCAGTACCTGCACCGCGTCCGCCCGCTGCGCCGCGACGTCCAGGGTGGCCCGCCGCGGCTCGCCCAGGTCCAGCCAGCGCTCGCTGCACAACGGGCGTAGCTCCGTCAACCGCGGATCGGCCAGCACGAGATGCACGCTTCGCCGGTCGCCGCCGGTGACGAGAACCGCCAGGTCCTGGCCTAGCAGCGCGCGCACCGCGGTGTCGGCGGCCTGCGCCAGTGCCGCCCTGGTCTGCCCGGCGCGGCGACGGGCGAACCGTTGTTGCGACCATCCTCCGGCTGCGCTGCGCCCCTGCACATGGCGTCGATCGGTGGAGCTGCTGAGCACCTGCCCGGCGACCGACACCCCCGCGCTGTGGCCGCCGGCGCGCACCAGCAACAGCCCGACGCGCCGGGGGACGGCCAAGTGCGCCAGCAGCGGCTGTAGCGACAGCCCGTCGAACTCGATAGGGAGCAGGCCCCCCACTGTCGGGATCAGCTCGGCGCTCGCCGGACCGGCAGTGCGCAACGTCACCGCGTCGGCCGTTACCCGGGTGGTGAGGATCGCGCCGTTGCGTTGCTCGAAGCCGAGGCAGAAACGCTGCAGGCGGGCAGGTGCCACCTCGATGCACTGGCCTCCGCCGGCAAGCTCGCGCACCCTCACGCGCTCACAGTAGGTGGACGGCTTGGCGGGGAGAGGACCTGCGCGGTGAACAACGACGTCGACGTGGTCGTGCTCGGGTTGGGACCGGCCGGGCGCGCAGCGGCGAACGCGTGTGTCGGGAAAGGATTGTCGGTGACCGCGTGCGACCCGGCGGCGCACCGCCGGTGGACCGCGACGTACGGCGCGTGGAGTGACGAGTTGCCTCCCGGCGTCCCGGTCGCGGTCCGGATCGAGGCGCCGGTGGTGTGGACCGACCGCCGTCACCAGCTGACCCGCGGGTACTCGGTGCTGGACACCGTGGCGTTGCAGCGGCAGCTGAGCGTGGACGGGGTGGATGTGCGCACCGTCCGGGCCGACGTGCAGGGCTCACGTACCGTTCAGTGCTCCGACGGTCAGGTGCTGCGCGCCGGGCTGATCCTGGACGCCAGGGGGTCCCGGGCGGCGGGCCACGCCCAGCAGACGGCGTACGGGGTGGTGGTGCCCCGCGATCGCGCCGAGCCCGCACTCCTGGGGGCGCAGGCGGTCTTCATGGACTGGCGCACCTCGGGCGAGCTGCCGCCGGGGGCACCGCCGAGCTTCCTGTACGCGGTGGCGCTGGACGACGAGCGGGTGCTGCTGGAGGAAACCTGCCTGGCCGGGCATCCGGCGCTGGGATTCGGGGAGTTACGCCGGCGCCTGGAGTGCCGGCTGAATTCCCTCGGGGTCGCCTTAGGCGGCGACGAGCCGGTCGAGCGGGTGCGTTTCTCCTTGCACCGCCCGTTGCCGTGGGCCGAGTGGGCCGGGGCCGCGTCGGCTGTGCCGAGGTTGGGGGCCGCCGGTGGTCTGGTGCACCCGGCCACCGGCTACAGCGTGGCGACGTCGCTGCGGCTGGCGCCAGCGATTGCTACCGCCGCGGCTGGACCCGACCCGGCGCGCGGTGTGCAACGGGTGCTGTGGCCCAGTGGTGCCCGCACGGTGCACGCGCTGCGACTGCACGGCCTGCGCGTGGTGCTAGGCCTCGCACCACAGCGGGTGCCGGAGTTCTTCACCGCGTTCTTCGACCTGCCTGCGCAACACCAGCAGGCATACCTCAGCAACCGCGACGATCCGGTCGCGACGGTGGCGGCCATGAGCGCCCTGCTGCCCCGGGTGTCCTGGGGTCTGCGCCGGGCACTGATCCTCGGCGGCACACCGCTGCGTCGGGGATCAGCATGATCACCGAGAGTCCGGTCCGCTCGGTAGGTCAGACGGTGAAGCCCAGTGCCCGCAGCTGCTCGCGGCCGTCCTCGGTGATCTTGTCCGGCCCCCAGGGTGGCATCCACACCCAGTTGATCTTGATGTCGGACGCCAATCCGTCGCTGGTCAGCGCGGAGCGGGCCTGCTCCTCGATCACGTCGGTGAGTGGGCACGCCGCCGAGGTCAGCGTCATGTCGATGGTGACCACCCGGTCGTCATCCACCCGCAGGTCATACACCAGCCCGAGGTCGACGACGTTGATGCCGAGTTCGGGGTCCACCACGTCGCGCATCGCCTCCTCCAGGTCGTCCATGCTCGGCAGGTCCGACGGCGACGCTGCGTGCGCGGTGGCGTCGAGATCCGCCGCGGTCCGGCCGGAGCGCGGGTCGGTGGTGGTGTCGGTCTCGCTCATCGGGCAACTCCTTGGATCGAGGGATCAGCTGAATGGGCCAGTGCCGCCTGGGCGGTCGCGTCCTTGAAAGCCAGCCACCCCAGCAGGGCACATTTCACCCGTGCCGGGTACTTCGCCACCCCGGCGAACGCGATGGCGTCCCCGAGCACATCTTCGTCGCCGGCCGTGGCGCCGCGGCTGGTCACCATCTCGGTGAAGGCCGCCACCGTGGTCAATGCCTGCTCGACCCCAACGCCGATCACCAGGTCGGTGAGCATCGACGTGGCAGCTTGGCTGATCGAACAACCCTGGCCGTCGTAGGACACGTCCGCGACCTGCTCGCCGTCGGCAGTCAAGGCGACCCGCAGCCGCACCTCATCCCCGCAGGTGGGGTTGACGTGACTCACCTGCGCGCTCGGCGCTCCCGGCGCGGATTCACGCAACCCGCGCCCGTGCGGGTGCTTGTAGTGGTCCAGGATCACCTCCTGGTACATCTGCTGCATCTGCATCGCGCTCATGCCGTCCCGAAGAACCGCTGCGCCGCGCGCACCCCGGCGGCGAGCTCGTCGACCTCGGCCAGGGTGTTGTACACCGCGAAGGACGCCCGCACCGTGGCGGCCACCCCCATCCGCTTGTGCAGTGGCCACGCGCAGTGGTGACCGACCCGCACCGCCACCCCGCGGTCGTCGAGCACCTGGCCCACGTCGTGGGCGTGCACCCCGTCAACCACGAAGGCCACCGCCCCGCCGCGGTCGACGGTGTCGGTGGGGCCCACGATCCGCACCCCGGACAACTCCCCCAGCTGGGTCAACGCCGACCGGGTGAGGTCACGCTCGTGCGCGGCAACAGCCGCCATGCCCAGCGCGGTGAGGTAGTCCACCGCAGCACCCAGCCCCACGACCTGCGAGGCCATCGGCACCCCAGCCTCGAAGCGTTGCGGCGCAGGGGCGTAGGTGGACACGGCCATGTCCACGGTCTCGATCATCGACCCGCCGGTCAGAAACGGTGGCATGGCAGCGAGCAACGCGCTGCGCCCGTAGAGCACCCCGACACCGGTCGGGCCCAGCATCTTGTGCCCGGAGAATGCCGCGAAGTCCACCCCCAGCACCCGCAGGTCGACCGGGGCATGCGGCACCGACTGGCAGGCGTCCAGGACCACCAGGGCACCCACCGCCCGCGCGCGGGTCACCAGCTCCGCTACCGGGAGCACCGTGCCCAGCACGTTGGACTGGTGGGTGAAGGCCAGCACCCGGGTGCGTTCGGTGAGGTCGAGGGAGTCCAGGTCCAGTCGGCCCCCGTCGCTGACCCCGTACCAGCGCAGGCTCGCCCCGCTCCGCCGGCACAGCTCCTGCCAGGGCACCAGGTTTGCGTGGTGCTCCACCTCGGTGACCACCACCTCATCGCCCGGTTGCAGCGCACCGCCGGGGAACCGGCTGTCGCCGAGGGTGTGGGCCACCAGGTTTAGGGCTTCGGTGGCGTTCTTGGTGAACACCACCTCCTCGGCGTCGACCCCGACGAAGGCAGCGACCTTTGCCCGGGCGGCCTCGTAGGCGTCGGTGGCCTCTTCGGCGAGTTGGTGGGCCCCCCGGTGTACCGCGGCGTTGCAGGTGAGCAGGAACTGCCGCTCGGCGTCGAGCACCGGCAGTGGTCGCTGCGAGGTGGCCCCGGAGTCGAGGTAGACCAACGCCCGGCCTTCGCGCACGGTGCGACCCAGGATCGGGAAGTCCGCGCGCACGCGTTCGACGTCCAGGATCGCTGGGCACTCCGTGGTGGTCGTCATTTCAGACGGCCGCTGCCTGCTTGTCGTTCGCGGCTTCGGCTTTGTCGGCGTCGGTGAAGCGGACGTAGCCGTGGGTCTCCAGCTCGTCGGCCAGCTCCGCACCGCCGGACTCCACGATGCGACCGCCGGAGAACACGTGCACGAAGTCCGGGGTGATGTGGCGCAGGATCCGGGTGTAGTGCGTGATCAGCAGCACCCCACCGGCGTTGTCCGCCGCGTAGCGGTTCACGCCTTCGCTGACCACCCGTAGTGCGTCGACGTCCAGGCCGGAATCGGTCTCGTCCAGGATCGCGATCTTCGGCTTGAGCAGGGCGAGCTGCAGGATCTCGTGGCGCTTCTTCTCCCCGCCGGAGAAACCCTCGTTCACTGACCGGTCACCGAAGGCGGGGTCGATGTCGAGGTCGGCCATCGCCGCCTTGACCTCCTTCACCCACAACCGCAGCTTGGGTGCCTCGCCGCGGGTGGCGGTGGCCGCCGTGCGCAGGAAGTTGGTCATCGACACGCCGGGGACCTCGACCGGGTATTGCATGGCCAGGAACAGCCCCGCCCGGGCGCGCTCGTCCACGCTCATCGCCAGCACGTCCTCCCCGTCCAAGGTGATCGTCCCGGCGCTCACCTGGTACTTGGGGTGACCGGCGATGGCGTAGGACAGCGTGGACTTGCCGGAGCCGTTGGGGCCCATGATCGCGTGGGTCTCTCCGGAGCTCACGGTGAGGTCAACTCCGCGCAGGATCTCCTTGCGGGGCGCTGCCGGATCGTCGGTGGCGACGCTGACGTGCAGGCCGCGGATCTCCAAGGTGGACATGGTGTGTTGTCTCCAGTGTGGGTCAGGGTTCAGACGGTGGTGGGGCGGCAGGGGCGGCTACCCGCCGACTGCAGCCAGCTCGGCCTCGATGGCCGCTGCCAGCCGATCGCGGACGTCGACGACGGTGATCTTGGCCAGCACCTCATGGAAGAAGCCGCGCACCACCAGGCGACGGGCTTGCTCCTGGGAGATGCCCCGCGAGCGCAGGTAAAACAGTTGCTCGTCGTCGAAGCGACCGGTCGCACTGGCATGCCCGGCGCTGACAATCTCCCCGGTCTCGATCTCCAGGTTCGGCACCGAGTCAGCCCGGGCGCCGTCGGTCAGCACCAGGTTGCGGTTCAACTCATAGGTCTCGGTGCCTTCCGCCGCGGCCCGGATCAGCACGTCCCCGATCCACACGGTGTGCGCGTCCGGGACGTCCCGAGAGTCGGTCAGGCCCTGCAGCGCACCCTTGTACATCACGTTGCTGCGACAATGCGGCTCGGAGTGATCGACGAACAAGCGCTGCTCCAGGTGCTGTCCGGCGTCGGCGAAGTACACCCCCAGCAGCTCCGCGTCCCCGCCGGGCCCGGCGTAGCGCACGGTAGGGCTGAGCCGCACCAGCTCCCCGCCCAGGGTGACGGCGGTGTGGCGCAGCACGGCGTCTCGGCCGAGCAGCGCGTGGTGCGCGGCGACGTGCACCGCGTCCGGTGACCAGTCCTGCACGGCGACCACGGTGAGGTTCGCCGAGTCCCCCACCACCAGTTCGATGTTCTCAGCGACGGTGCCCGAGCCGCGCTGGTCGATGACGACCACGGCGCGCGCGAAGGGGGCCAGCCTGATCTGGGTGTGCCCGTAGGCGACCTGGCCCGGTCCCGGACCGCTCATGTTCACCACCACCGGCTCGGCCACCGAGGTCTCCTGGCCCACCGAGATGACGGTGGCCTCGGTGAACGAGCTCCAGGCTTGGGCGGCGACCCGGTCGGCCGGGGTGCCCGCATCCCCGAGTCGAGGGTCGTCGCGCCCGACTGTCTGCACGGTGACGTCAGGGCCGGCCTGGACGTCGACGTGCAATGAACCGGTGGCCGCAGCCGATCCGTCGTGCAGGCCGCGCAGCCGGCGCAGCGGGGTGAACCGCCACGTCTCGTCCCGTGAGGTGGGCACCTCGAAGGCGTCGACGTCGTAGGAACGGAACGCGTCGCCCCGGCTCGCGGCGGGCACCGCCGACGTTCCCTCCGGGATGGACGTGGTGCCCGCGGGCTGGGCGATCGCAGTGTCGGTGAGTGCCATGCTCAGCCCACGGCCCCTTCCATCTGCAGCTCGATCAGCCGGTTGAGCTCCAGGGCGTACTCCATCGGCAGTTCCCGCGCGATCGGCTCGATGAACCCGCGCACGATCATCGCCATCGCCTCGTCCTCACCCAGACCCCGGCTCATCAGGTAGAACAGCTGGTCGTCGCTAACCTTGGACACGGTCGCCTCGTGGCCCATCGACACGTCGTCCTCGCGGACGTCGACGTAGGGGTAGGTGTCGCTGCGGCTGATCTGGTCGACCAGCAACGCGTCGCACTTCACGGTGGACCGCGACCCGTGCGCACCCTTGTTGACCTGGACCAGGCCGCGGTAGGAGGTGCGGCCACCGCCCCGGGCCACCGACTTGCTCACGATGGTGGAGGTGGTGTGCGGCGCCAGGTGCAGCATCTTCGCCCCCGCGTCCTGGTGCTGTCCCTCACCGGCGAACGCGATGGAGAGCACCTCGCCGTGGGCGTGCTCGCCGGTCATCCACACCGCCGGGTACTTCATGGTCACCTTGGAGCCGATGTTGCCGTCGATCCACTCCATGGTGGCGCCCTCTTCGGCCTTGGCGCGCTTGGTGACCAGGTTATAGACGTTGTTCGACCAGTTCTGAATGGTGGTGTAGCGGCAGCGGCCACCCTTCTTCACGATGATCTCCACCACCGCGGAGTGCAGCGAGTCCGACTTGTAGATGGGCGCGGTACACCCCTCGACGTAGTGCACGTAGGCGCCCTCGTCGACGATGATCAGCGTCCGCTCGAACTGGCCCATGTTCTCGGTGTTGATCCGGAAGTAGGCCTGCAGCGGGATGTCGACGTGCACGCCCTTGGGGACGTAGATGAACGACCCGCCTGACCACACCGCGGCGTTCAGCGCGGAGAACTTGTTGTCCCCGGCAGGGATCACCGAGCCGAAGTACTCGGCGAACAGTTCTGGGTGCTCCCGCAGGCCGGTGTCGGTGTCCATGAAGATGACACCCTGAGCCTCCAGGTCCTCCCGGATGGAGTGGTAGACGACCTCGGACTCGTACTGGGCGGCCACCCCGGAAACCAGCCGCTGCTTCTCCGCCTCCGGGATACCCAGGCGGTCGTAGGTGTTCTTGATGTCCGCGGGCAGGTCATCCCAGGTAGCAGCCTGCTTCTCCGAGGACCGCACGAAATACTTGATATTGTCGAAGTCGATACCCGAGAGGTCCGAACCCCAGTTCGGCATGGGCTTGCGGAAGAAGGTGTTCAACGCCTTCAGCCGCTTGTCCAGCATCCACGCCGGCTCGCTCTTCTTCTGCGAAATGTCGCGGACGACCGCCTCGGAGATGCCCCGCTTCGCGCTCGCCCCGGCCACGTCGGAGTCCGCCCAGCCGTAGGAGTACTGGCCGAGGGAGGCGATGGTCTCATCCTGGGTCATGGGCTGACCTGCGACAGGTGCGAGAACCTCGGGCTGCGTGACGGTCATGCGAACTCCTTCCGGAGGGCGGTACGCACCGGGTGGTGCGGGCTTGGTGCGTCGGACGGGTGGTTGAGGGGCACGTGGGTGGTGCAGACCGGGTCGCCGTTGGCGATGGTGGCCAGGCGCTGGACGTGGGTGCCCAACACGTCGGCGAACGCATGCCGCTCGGCCTCGCACAACTGGGGGAACTCCGCGGCGACGTGCGCGACGGGGCAGTGGTGCTGGCAGAGCTGGACTCCGGAGCCGACCTGGCGGGTGGACGCAGCGTATCCGGCGGCGCTCAGCGCCCGCGCGAGCAGGTCCGCGACGTCGGCGCGGTCACGGCCGAGGGGATCGGCCGCCGGTACCAACGCGGTGATGGCGGCGACCCGGCGACGGGCGAACTCGCGCACTGCGGCGTCGCCGCCGATCTCGTCGAGATGCCGAAGGGCCGCCACCGCCAGGTCGTCGTAGGCATGCCCGAACCGGGTGCGGCCGGTCGCGGTCAGCAACCAGCGGCGGGCCGGGCGACCGCGACCGCGGGGCCCTCGCCTCGGCGAGGGCGCGCTGGAGACCTCCTGCGCGCTCACCATGGCGTCCAGGTGCCGACGCACGCCCGCCGCGCTCACGCCCAGCTGGTCGGCGATGTCGCTGGCGGTGATCGGACCGTCCTCCAGCAACACCCGGGCCACAGCGTGGCGGGTGTGCTGCTCCACCGCGGGCTCGGCGGCTGGAGCCGATGGCTGGTATTCCACAACACGAGTGTGTCGCAAATAGCGCAGCCGCGCCAGTCCGGCCGAAACCCCGTCGGATCGTGCCGGTGTGCGCCCCCGGCGACGTGGCTGCCCGTCTGCCGCGGACGCGCGGCTACTCTCGGTCGGTGACAGTGACCGCGGGCGCCACCGACGTCGGGCCCGTGGGCCTCGGTCGGGGTGCGCCCGGGGCCAGTATCTCGGCGTTGCACGACGCCGAACCGGATGCCCCGGGACTGTCGGCCGCCGAGACCGGGCAACTGCGCGCGGCCCGGCGCTTCGGTGCCACCGGCTCGCTGCTGATGGCGTTGGGGTCGCTCGGGGCCGGCGCCAACCCGGTGCTGCAGAACCCGTTGCAAGGCGTTCGGGTGATCGGGCTGCCGGCGCGGATGCCCAGCACCGCGCTAGCGGTGGTGATGACCGGCATGATCATGGTCGTCCTGAGCTGGTTGGTGCTGGGCCGCTTCGTCCGGCGCGACGCCCCGCGACGGCTGAGCCGCCGCCAGCTCGACCGCACACTGCTGGTGTGGGCACTGCCGTTGAGCCTGGCGCCGCCGATGTTCAGCAAGGACGTCTACTCCTACCTGGCGCAGAGCGAGATCGCCGCCCGCGGGTTAAACCCCTACCGGCTGGGACCCGCCCAGGCACTGGGTGTGGATAACGTCCTGACCAGCACGGTGCCCACGATCTGGCGCGACACCCCCGCCCCCTACGGCCCGCTGTTCCTTTGGGTGGGCCGCGGGATCGCCAGGGTGTCCGGTGACTCGATCATCCTCGGGGTGTTCCTGCACCGCCTGCTGGCGTTGGCGGGGGTGGCGTTGGCGGTGTGGGCATTGCCGAGGCTGGCCCGACGCTGCGGGGTCGCCCCGGTGGCAGCGCTGTGGCTGGGTGCCCTGAACCCGCTGGTGCTGTTCCACCTGGTCTCCGGCATCCACAACGAGGCCCTGATGATCGGGCTGATGCTGGCCGGGGTGGAACTGGCGTTGCGGGCGGTGGACGATCGTCGGCCGCTGACCGGGCCGCTGCTGTGGACATTGCTGGGGGGTGTTGTCCTGGTGGTCCTGTCGGCGGCGGTGAAGGTGCCCACGCTGGTCGCGCTGGGTTTCGTGGGGATGGCCCTGGCCCGCCGTTGGGGGGGCGGCGCCGGCAGTGTCGCCAAGGCCGCCGCGCTGCTGTCGGCGGTCACCGTGGTAGTCTTCGTCGCGGTCGGCCAGGCCAGCGGCCTCGGCTTCGGCTGGACGGCCACGCTGGGAACGGCGAACGCGGTGCGCAGCTGGATGTCGCTGTCCACCCTGGCCGGCCTGGCCACCGGGTCTGCCGGGGTGTTGCTGGGGCTGGGTGATCACACCTCCGCGGTCCTCAGCCTGACCCGAGGCATCGGTGCGCTGCTGTCGGCCGCGGTCGCCATCCGGATGCTGCTCGCGGTGCTCGCGGGACGGTTGCACGCCATCGGTGGTCTGGGCATCACCTTGGGTGCGGTGGTGTTGCTGTTCCCGGTGGTGCATCCGTGGTACTTGCTGTGGGCGGCCGTGCCGCTGGCTGCGTGGGCGTCAGCGCCGGTGTACCGCCGGGCGGCGGTGACCGTGTCCGCTGTGATTTCCTTGCTGCTGATGCCCAACGGCGCCGGGTTCCCCACCTTCGTCATCGCGCAGGCCGCCATCGCAGCGGTCGTCGCCGCGGGCGTCGCGGTCGTACTGGTGCGGCGTCAGCTGCCCTGGCGGGAGCAACTCGGTGTCGTTCTACCTAGGCTACGGCGACCAGCTCAGGCCGACCGCGCACCGGCCGCCTACCCTGCTGGTTTGTGAGTACCCCACCGGCGTCGGCGACTCTGGATTCGCGCCGCGACCCGGGCGGGCACCCAGCGGTGCAGCTCAGCGACGTCGTGAAGAGCTTCGGCTCGACCCGTGCGGTAGGCGGGCTCGATCTGGAACTCGAACCGGCGACGGTGCTCGCGCTCCTGGGTCCCAACGGTGCCGGCAAGACCACCCTCGTTGAGCTGTGCGAGGGGTTTGTATCGCCGGACTCGGGCAGGGTGCGGGTGCTGGGACTGGATCCGGTGGCCAACTCCGCAGCCCTGCGTCCCCGCATCGGGGTGATGCTGCAAGGCGGGGGTGCCTACCCGGCGGCGCGGGCCGGGGAGATGCTTCGGCTGGTCGCGTCGTACTCCGCTCGCCCGCTCGACCCCGACTGGTTACTGGCGACGCTGGGCTTACGAGACGCCCAACGCACCCCCTACCGCAGGCTCTCCGGCGGGCAGCAGCAACGCCTCGCCTTGGCCTGCGCGATAGTGGGTAGGCCGGAGCTGGTGTTCCTGGACGAGCCCACCGCCGGCCTGGACGCTCAATCCCGGCTGCTGGTGTGGGACCTCGTTGATGGGCTGCGGTGCGACGGCGTCAGCGTGCTGCTGACCACCCACCTGATGGACGAGGCCGAGCAGTTGGCCGACCGGGTCGTGATCATCGACGGTGGCCGGGTGGTCGCCACCGGCACCCCGGCGCAACTGACCACGACTGGAGCCGAGCAGCAGCTGCGCTTCTCCGCCCCCAGTGGTCTGGACCTGGGCCTGCTGGCTGCGGTGCTGCCGGAGGGATACCGGAGCGCGGAGACTGCGCCCGGCAGCTACCTGGTGCAGGGGGTGATCAGCCCGCAGGTGCTGGCCACCGTCACCTCCTGGTGCGCGCGCCTGGACGTGCTTGCCGTCGACCTGCGGGTCGCCCGGCGCAGCTTGGAAGACGTCTTCCTGGAACTGACCGGTCGGGAGATGCGGGAATGAGCGCGCCGCCCGGGGTCGGCCCGCGGTCGGTGCGGTTCACGCCCGGCACGTTCACGCCGGACCCGGCTGCCGCCGGAGCTGGCCCGATGCTGTTGTCGCAGAGCCGGTTCGAGTTGAGGCTGTTGCTGCGTAACGGTGAGCAGCTGCTACTGACCATGTTCATCCCGCTCACCCTGCTGATCGGGCTCACCCTGCTGCCGGTCATCGACCTGCCACGGCCGCGGGTGTCCACCGTAGTTCCCGGGATCATGGCGTTGGCGGTGATGTCGACCGCGTTCACCGGCCAGGCGATCGCCGTCGGGTTCGACCGGCGCTACGGAGCGTTGAAACGCCTCGGTGCCACGGCCCTGCCGCGGTGGGGGGTGCTGGCCGGCAAGACCGCGGCGGTCGGGGTGGTGGTCGCGCTGCAGGCATTACTGATCGGTGGGGTCGGCGGGGCGCTGGGGTGGCGCCCGTCGGTGGGCGGGCTCGCGCTGGGTGCGGTGATCCTGGGGATCGGCACGGCGGCATTCGGTGCGCTGGGCCTGCTGCTCGGCGGTTCGCTGAAGGCCGAGGTGGTGCTGGCACTGGCGAATGCGATCTGGTTGGTCCTGCTGGGGTTGGGCGGTGTGGTGGTGCCCCTGGCGCGGTTGCCCGCCGGGGTGGCTGCGGTGGCCCGGTTGCTGCCCTCGGGTGCGTTGAGCGAGGCGTTGCGGGCCGCGCTGGCCGGGGGTGTCGACCCGGCGGCGATCGGGGTGCTGCTGGGCTGGGGGGTGCTGGCCGCGGCGGTGGCGACCCGCACCTTCCGCTTCACCTGACCTGCGCGGCAGCTGCGGACTCCACGCCCTACCATCGACTGGTGCGTTCCCCGCTGCGCGACCGGCTGCCGGTGGCCTCCACCCTGATACAACGGCGGGTGACCGTCGTGGCCGCCCTGACCCAGGCGCTGATCGCCGTGACCGGGGCGGTGGTGCGGGTGACCGGTTCGGGCCTGGGGTGCCCCACCTGGCCGCAGTGCTTCCCCGGCAGCCTGGTGCCGGTGGGCGGTGCTCAGGTGCCCGCGTGGCACCAGGCGATCGAGTTCGGCAACCGCATGCTGACCTACGTGGTGGTGCTTGCCGCCATCGCCGCCGTCGTGGTCGTGGTGGGCGCCGGCCGACGTGCGGAGCTGCGCCGCTACGCCTGGGCGTTGCCGCTGGGCACGGTGGTGCAGGCCGTGCTGGGCGGTGTCACGGTGCTCACCGGGTTGCAGTGGTGGACCGTCGCGCCGCACTTCCTGGTATCCATGGTGCTGGTCTGGCTTGCGGTGCAGCTGCACGTCGGGGTGTCCCGGCCCGACGACGTCGCGATCGCCGAAGTGGTGCCACCGGCGTTGCGCGGGCTGCTGGCACTGACCACTGGGGTGTTGGCCGCGCTGCTGGTGGCCGGGACGCTGGTGACCGCGGCCGGCCCGCACGCCGGATCCGCCGACGTCGATCGGTTGTCGGCCGTCAGCATCCCTTCGCTGGTGCAGCTGCACGGTGACCTGTTGGTGGGCTACCTGGCCCTGCTGGTGGGGTTGATGTTCGCCCTGCGGATGACCGGTGCGCCGGCACGGTTACAGCGCAGGGGCTGGATTCTGGTGGTGTTGGTGCTGGCGCAGGGCGTGCTGGGGCTGGTGCAGTACCTGACCGGGGTGCCCGAGGTGCTGGTGACGCTGCACGTCGCCGGGGCGGCGGCGGTGACAGCGGCCACCGCGGCGCTGTGGGCGCACACCCGTCAGTCGGCACCGGCCAGCAACGCCCGCACGCCGGTCACGAACGAGGCTAACGCAGCAGCCCGCTGAGGCTGCGGCACCTGCCGCCAGCCCAGCGACGGCTCGACGAGTTCGAGTTCCAGCAATCGGGGCTCGTCCGCGCCGAGGACGTCCACCCGGGCGTACAGCAGGTCGGCGGGTTCGAGCCCCAACCGGCTGGCCGCCGCGGCTACCGCGCGCTCCGCGACCTCCCAGGCGCGACCCGACGGCTCGATGGAGTACAGCCGTTCCGTCAGGTACAGCCCTGAGTCGTCTACTGCTGCGTCCGCACCCGGCGCTGCCAGCATCGCCGACTTGCCGAACGCATGCGAGCGACGCCCGCGCAGCAGCACCATCGCCGTCTCCCCCACCGTGTCGACGCTCGCCTCGAACGGCTGCACCAGCACCGTGGCGCCCCCCGCGTGCAGCCCAGCCGCGTGGTCCAGGGCGGCGGCTCGGTCGGTGAACCGGGCGGCTCCGCGGGAGCCCGCACCGACGGCAGGTTTCACCACCACCTCGCCGTCGGGCAGGCGGACGTCTGCACCGGGGGCGAACGCTTCGGTGGGCACGACCGGAACCCCGTCGGTGGCCAGGTCGAGCAGGTAGTGCTTGTCCGCGCTCCAGCGCACCGCGCACGCGGGGTTGGCCAGCCGGGGCACGTGTTCGGCCCAGTTGAGGAACTCGTTCAGCCGGTCGGGGTAGTCCCACGTCGCCCGGAGCACCACCAGGTCGGCCCCGACCACCCCCCGGCTGTCCCAGGGAGCCCACCGGGCCGCGATCCCGCCGTCGCGCAGGGCGCTGAGTAGCTCATCGTCGTCGCCGTCTCCCTCGGGCAGCGCCGCGCAGCTGGCCAGGACGACGTCAGCGCTCACGTCCGCCGGCCATCCGTAACCGGTTGGCCCGCGTCAACGTGACCGCCGCCGACAGCTCCCGGTCCCACTCGGCCGCGGTGGCGTGCGACGCCGCGATCACCGCTTCCGCAGTGCCGAGGTCGCGCACCAGGACGTCGCCCAGTGTGCCGTCCGCACCGACCAGGGTGATGCGGACCTGGTCTCGGCTCACCGGCTGGGTGACGGCGCGAGCGCTCTCGCCATGGCTGGCGACGAAGCGGTTCACTGCGATCACCGACCCGCGCGGGGGCGTGGTCCGGCCTGCATCGGTTGTGTCCTCGTCACCCATGCGTCGCAGCCTAACGACCGCCCTGGTGTAGTAATCGTCCATGCGTGCCATTGCGGTCACCTCTGTCGGCGGTCCCGAAGTCCTCGTCGCTACTGAGCTGCCTGACCCGTCGCCGGGCACCGGTCAGCTGCTGGTCAGGGTCACGGCCAGCGGGGTGAACTTCATCGACACCTACCAGCGCAGCGGTGTCTATCCGATGGCCCTGCCCTTCGTGCCGGGTGCCGAGGGAGTCGGTGTGGTGCAGGCCGTGGGCACGGGTGCGGATCCGGCCCTGATCGGCACCCGGGTGGCCTGGGCGACGGCGCCGGGCAGCTACGCCGAGCTGGTCTTGGTCGCCGCCGACCAAGCGATCGGGGTGCCGGATGGGGTCAGTGACGCCGAAGCGGCCTCGGTCTTGTTGCAGGGAATGACGGCGCACTACCTGGTGACCTCCACATACCAGGTCGAGGCGGGGCAGACGGTGCTGGTGCACGCCGGCGCAGGTGGAACCGGGCTGGTGTTGACCCAGCTTGCCGTGGCCCGCGGAGCTCGGGTGATCACGACGGTGTCCAGCGACGCCAAGGAGGAACTTTCTCGGGCGGCAGGTGCCAGCGAGGTGTTGCGCTACGGCGACGACCTGGCCATGCGGGTCCGCGAGCTGACCGACGGCGACGGCGTGGCGGTGGTGTACGACGGTGTCGGGGCAACCACGTTCGACGCGAGCCTGGCCGCCCTGCGGATCCGCGGAATGCTGGTGCTGTTCGGCGCCGCTAGCGGTCCGGTGCCACCGGTGGACCCGCAGCGGCTGAATGCTGCCGGGTCGGTGTTCCTCACCCGCCCGACGCTGGCCCACCACGTGCGCGCCCCTGAGGAGCTGCGGTGGCGGGCCGGTGCCGTGCTCGCGGCGGTGCTCGACGGGTCACTGCGACTGCGGGTAGGTGCGACGTACCCGCTGGCCGAGGCCGCTCGCGCGCATACCGACCTGGAGTCGCGGTCGACCACCGGATCGCTCGTCCTGCTGCCGTAACGCTCGTAGGGCACGGCCTTGGCGGCGAAAGGGTTCCGAATCGCCCCGCGCGACCGCCCCCTGGCGACGAAAGGGTTCCGAATCGCCCGGGGAGGGGGCGGCGCAGGGTGCTCAGAGCAGGATGGGCAGGCCGAGCACGGAGTCCACCGCGATACCCACGAACAGCAGCGACAGGTACGTGTTGGACAGGTGGAACAGCCGCATCGGGTTGGTCACCGCACCTGCGGCCGTCGCGGCGTGCAACCGGTGCGCCATGGCGGCGAACCACAACCCGGCCGCCACTGCGACCGTGGCGTACACCCAGCCGGTCGCGAACAGCAACGACAAGCTCACCGTCACCATCGCCCAGGTGTAGAGCAGGATCCGCCGGGTGACCTCCACCGGCGTCTTCACCACCGGCAGCATCGGTACCCCGGCGCGGGCGTAGTCGTCGGTGAACCGCATCGCCAGCGCCCAGGTGTGCGGCGGGGTCCAGAAGAAAATCACCCCGAACATCGCCAACGCGGGCCAAGACACCGACCCGGTGACCGCGGACCACCCGATGACCACCGGCATGCACCCGGCCGCGCCACCCCACACCACGTTCTGGGTGGTGCGGCGCTTGAGCAGCAGCGTGTAGACGAAGACGTAGAACAGGATCGTGGCGACGGCCAATGCCCCGGACAGCAGGTTGGCGGTGGCCCACAACCAGCCGAAGGACGCCACCCCCAACGCGACGCCGAACACCAGCGCGTTGCGGGTGGGGACGGCGGCCCTGGCCAACGGCCGCGACGCGGTGCGCTTCATCAGCGCGTCGATGTCGGCGTCGGCCACACAGTTCAAGGTGTTCGCGCTGGCCGCGGCCATCCAGCCACCCACCAGGGTGGTGAGGATCAGCACCGGGGCCACAGTGCCGCGCTGGGCCAACAGCATGGCCGGGATGGTCGTTACCAGCAGCAGTTCGATGACCCGTGGTTTGGTCATCGCGACGTAGGCGCCCACCCGCGGCCCCAGCACCGAACCCTCCGGACGGTGCGACAGTGACGACCGAGCAGTCGAGCCGCTGGTCGTCCGGTCGACGCGCTCTGCTGCCCGCACCACCACTCCTCGCCCGTCACCGCCAGTCCGACAACTGATAGTAGACACCTGGCGGTCAGCCGCATGACCGCCGGGATCGTCACGCGGCCGCGACCGCACTAGGCTAGGCACCGAACAAGGGCTCCCGGAGGCAGGGTCTGCGACGACCGCTCAGCAGCTCGCGGCGCCGAGGTCCCCGCCGGACGGAGTTCTCCTCTGCAACCACGTCAGGAGTTCCTGCGCCGTGCCGGTCACAGACGACATTTCCTCCCTCACCACCGCCCGCCACCCCGTCGGTTGGACCGACCGCGACACCCGGGCGGTGGACACCGTGCGGGTGCTGGCCGCTGATGCCGTGCAGAAGGTGGGCAACGGCCACCCTGGCACCGCCATGAGCCTGGCCCCGTTGGCGTACACGCTGTTCCAGCGGGTGATGCGCCACGACCCGTCGGATCAGGACTGGATCGGCCGCGACCGGTTCGTGCTGTCCTGCGGGCATTCCAGCCTGACCCTCTACATCCAGTTGTTCTTCGCCGGCTACGGCCTGGAGCTCGACGACCTCAAAGCGTTGCGCACCTGGGGAAGCAAGACCCCGGGCCACCCCGAGCACCGGCACACCCCTGGCATCGAGATCACCACCGGGCCGCTGGGCCAGGGCCTGGCCTCGGCGGTCGGTATGGCCATGGCCGCCCGGCGCGAGCGCGGGTTGTTCGACCCGGACGCCGCCCCTGGCACCAGCCCGTTCGACCACCACATCTTCGTCATCGCCTCCGACGGCGACATCGAGGAGGGCGTCACCTCCGAGGCGAGTTCCATTGCCGGGCACCAACAGCTTGGCAACCTGGTGTTGATCTACGACGACAACAAGATCTCCATCGAGGACGACACCGACATCGCGCTGAGCGAGGATGTCGCCGCCCGCTATGCCGCGTACGGCTGGCACGTGCAGGTCGTGCAGGGCGGGGAGAACGTGACCGGTATCGAGGCGGCGCTGCTGGCAGCCAAAGCGGAGACCGGCAAGCCGTCACTTGTCCTGCTGCGCACCATTATCGGTTACCCGGCGCCGAACAAGATGAACACCGGCAGCGCGCACGGTTCGGCGCTGGGCGATGAGGAGGTGGCAGCGGTCAAACGCGCACTCGGGTTCGACCCGGACCAGCAGTTCGTGGTGTCCGAGGAGGTGCTCGCTCACGTGCGCGGCGTCCGCGACCGCGGGCGGGCAGCGCGGCAGGAGTGGACGCCGGGCTTCGAGGACTGGGCGCGGCGCGAGCCAGCGCGCAAGGCGTTACTGGACCGGGTGCTGGGGCGCAGCCTGCCCGACGGGTACGCCGACACCCTGCCCACCTGGGAGCCAGGGTCCAAGGCCGTGGCCACCCGCAAGGCCTCCGAGGCGGTGCTCGCCGCATTGGGTCCGGTGTTGCCCGAGCTGTGGGGCGGCTCGGCCGACCTGGCCGGCAGCAACAACACCACCATCAAGGGTGCGGACTCCTTCGGGCCCACCTCGATCTCCACCAAGACCTGGACCGCGAACCCGTACGGGCGCACCCTGCATTTCGGGGTACGCGAGCACGCGATGGCGGCGATCCTCAACGGTATCGCCCTGCACGGACCCACCCGGCCCTACGGCGGCACGTTCCTGGTGTTCAGCGACTACCAGCGCCCCGCGATCCGGCTGGGGGCACTGATGAAGAGTTGCGTGGTGCACGTGTGGACGCACGACTCCATCGGCCTCGGGGAGGACGGCCCCACCCACCAGCCGGTGGAGCACCTCACCGCGCTGCGGGCCATCCCCGGCCTGGACGTGGTGCGTCCGGGTGACGCCAACGAGACGGCCTACGCCTGGAAGGCGATCCTGGAGCGCCCCGAGGGCCCGGCCGGGCTGGCCCTGACCCGCCAGGATCTACCCGTCCTGGCAGGCACCACCGCGGAGGGAGTCGCCAAGGGTGGTTACATCCTGGCCGACGCTGACGCCGGCCCGGTGCAGGTGGTGCTCATCGGTACCGGCTCGGAGCTGCAGATCGCCGTCGCCGCGCGGGACACCCTGCAAGCGCAGGGAATCGGCACCCGGGTGGTGTCGATGCCGTGCGTGGAGTGGTTCGACGCCCAGAGTGAGGACTACCGCGACACGGTGCTCCCCCCCACGGTGCGCACCCGGGTGGCGGTGGAGGCGGGAATCGCCATGAGCTGGCATCGGTTCACCGGAACGGACGGCGCGGTGGTGTCCCTGGAGCACTTCGGCGCGTCGGCGGACTACCAGACCCTGTACCGCGAGTTCGGCATCACCGAGGAGGCCGTCGTCGCTGCCGCGCAGCGTTGCCTGGCCCGAATGGAGGCATCACAGAAATGACAACGCAGAACGAGAAAGCGGCCCAGAACGAGAATCTGGCCGCATTGAGCGCCGCCGGGGTGTCGGTGTGGCTCGACGACCTGTCCCGGGAACGCCTCAACTCGGGCAATCTCGCCGAGCTGATCGACACCCGCAGCGTGGTGGGGGTGACCACCAACCCGACGATCTTCGCTGGCGCGCTGGCCAAGGGCGAGGCCTACGACGCGCAGCTGCGGGAGCTGCTCGGCCAGGGCGCCGACGTCGACGCCGTGGTGCGGGCCCTGACGACCGACGACGTCCGGCACGCGTGCGACGTGTTCGCACCGGTCTATGACGCCACTGCCGGCAAGGACGGCCGGGTCTCGATCGAAGTCGATCCCCGCCTCGCGCAAGAGACCGACAAGACGGCCGCACAGGCCATCGAGCTGTGGAAGATCGTTGACCGGCCCAACGCCATGATCAAGATCCCGGCCACCGAGGCCGGCCTACCCGCCATCACCGCTACCCTGGCCGAGGGCATCAGCGTCAATGTGACCCTGATCTTCTCGGTCGAGCGTTACCGCAAGGTGATGGACGCCTTCCTCGACGGCCTCGACCAGGCCAAGGCCAACGGCCACGACCTGCGCCGGATCGGCAGCGTGGCCTCATTCTTCGTGTCCCGGGTGGACACCGAGGTGGACAAGCGCCTCGACGCCATCGGCACCCCGGACGCCGTCGCCCTGAAGAGCACCGCCGCGCTCGCCAACGCCCGGCTCGCCTACGGTGCCTACGAACAGGTGTTCCAGGTCGGGTCGCGCTGGCCGCAGCTGGCCGCAGCCGGGGCACTCCCCCAGCGACCGCTGTGGGCCTCCACCGGGGTCAAGGACCCGTCATTGCCTGACACGCTGTACGTGACCGAATTGGTAGGCCCCAACACGGTGAACACCATGCCGGCGAAGACCCTGGCGGCCGTGGCCGACCACGGACAGGTGCACGGCGACACCGTGAGCGAGACGAGCGTGCAGGCTCAGCAGGCGTTCGACGCGCTCGCCGCGGTTGGGATCGACACCGCCGACGTGTTCGCCACCCTGGAGGACGAAGGCGTGCAGAAGTTCACCGCGTCCTGGGCGGAACTGGCAGACACGGTGCAAGACCAGCTCGACGCCGCCTCGAAGGCCTGAGCCAGGTGGCGACGACGGTGGGCTGGCACAACCCGCTGCGCGATCCGCGCGATAAGCGGCTACCGCGGATCGCCGGACCGTCGGCGCTGGTGATCTTCGGGGTCACCGGCGACCTCGCCCGCAAGAAGCTGATGCCGGCCGTCTACGACCTCGCGGCGCGGGGGCTGCTTCCGCCGGGGTTCGCCCTGGTGGGGTTTGCCCGCCGGGACTGGGCCGACCAGGACTTCGGCCAGGTGGTGCACGAGGCGGTCCGGGAACATTCCCGAACCCCGTTCCGGGAGGACGTGTGGGCGACGCTCGCGGAGGGTTTCCGCTTCGTGCCGGGCTCCTTCGACGACGACGATGCCTTCGACACCCTGGCCGCCACCCTGGCCGATCTGGACCAGGTGCGCGGAACTGGCGGCAACCATGCCTTCTACCTGTCGGTGCCGCCTAACGCGTTTCCCACCGTGTGCAAGCAGCTGGCCCGGTCCGGGCTGGCGCAGGCCCAAGACGGCCAGTGGCGGCGGGTGGTGATCGAAAAGCCGTTCGGCCATGACCTGGACAGTGCCCGGGAGCTGAACGCCGTCGTCAACGAGTACTTCCCGGAGCGCGCGGTGTTCCGCATCGACCACTACCTGGGCAAGGAGACCGTCCAGAACATCCTGGCGCTGCGCTTCGCCAACCAGCTGTTCGACCCGATCTGGAACGCCCACTACGTCGACCACGTGCAGATCACCATGGCCGAGGACATCGGCTTGGGTGGGCGGGCCGGTTATTACGACGGGATCGGTGCGGCCCGCGACGTCATCCAGAACCACCTGCTGCAGCTGCTGGCGTTCATCGCCATGGAGGAGCCGGTCAGCTTCCAGCCCACCGAGCTGCAAGCGGAGAAGGTGAAGGTGCTCTCGGCGACCCGGTTGGCGCAGCCGTTGACGGAGACGACCGCGCGCGGACAGTACGCCGGCGGCTGGCAGGGCGGAACCCAGGTCGTCGGGCTGCTGGAGGAGGAGGGCTTTGCCGCGGACTCCACCACCGAGACCTACGCGGCGATCACCCTGGAAGTGGACACCCGGCGCTGGGCGGGGGTGCCGTTCTACCTACGCACCGGCAAACGCCTGGGACGCCGGGTGACCGAGGTGGCTGTGGTGTTCAAGCGAGCGCCGCACCTGCCCTTCGACGCCACGATGACCGAAGAGCTGGGGCAGAACGCGCTGGTAGTGCGGGTGCAGCCCGACGAAGGCGTCACGCTGCGGTTCGGCTCCAAAGTGCCGGGCAGTGGGATGGAGGTGCGCGACGTGAACATGGACTTCAGCTATGGGCAGGCGTTCACCGAAAGTTCCCCGGAGGCCTACGAACGTCTGATCCTGGACGTGCTGCTGGGCGAGCCGTCGCTGTTCCCGGTGAACGCCGAGGTGGAGCTGTCCTGGCAGATCCTGGACCCGGTGATCGAGCAGTGGGCGCAGCACGGCACCCCGGACCCCTACCCGGCGGGCACCTGGGGCCCAGCCTCCGCGGAGGCGATGATGGCCCGCACCGGTCGCACCTGGCGGCGCCCATGATTCCCGCGACCGGAGGCCGCTCATGATCCCCGCGACCGGAGGCCGCTCATGATCCCCGCGACCGGAGGCCGCTCATGATCGTCGACCTGCCCTCGACCACCACCAGCAACATCAACAAACGGATGGTGGAGATCCGGGAGAGCGGCGGTGCAGTCACCACTGGTCGCGTCCTGACGCTGGTCATCGTGACCGACGACGGAGCCGACACCGAGGACGCCATCGCGGCGGCCAACGAAGCCAGCCACGAGCACCCCTGCCGGGTGATCGTGCTGGCCCGCGGTGCCCGCAAGGCACATGCCCGGTTGGACGCCCAGATCCGGGTGGGTGGTGACGCTGGGGCCTCGGAGGTGGTGGTGTTGCGGCTGTACGGGCCGCTGGCCGACCACGCGGACAGTGTGGTGGTCCCCTTCCTGCTGCCGGACACCCCGGTGGTGGCCTGGTGGCCCGGTGAGCCCCCCGCGGTGCCGTCGCAGGACCCGATCGGCCAGCTGGCCAACCGGCGGATCACCGACGCCTCCGCTTCGCCCAGCCCCGCGAAGGCCCTCGCTCAGCGGCACGCGAGCTACGCCGACGGGGACTCCGACCTCGCGTGGAGCCGACTGACCCCATGGCGGGCGCTGCTGGCTTCTGCGCTGGACCAGCCACCTTTTGAGGCTGTCACCAGCGCCACCGTCACCGGCGCGGCCGAGTCGCCCTCCAGCGATCTGCTCGCCGGGTGGTTAGCGATCAATTTGGGGGTGCCGGTCAAACGGGTGCGCGGTGGGGAGGGAATCGGGTCGGTGCAGCTCGACCGCCGCTCCGGTCCGGTAGCCCTGGTGCGCCCCGCGGATTCCACCGCGGTACTCACCCAACCCGGTCAACCCGACCGCCCAGTCGCGTTGGCTCGGCGCCAGGTTCGTGACTGCTTGGCCGAAGAGCTACGCCGCCTCGATGCCGACGAGGTGTACGAGCGGGCGTTACAGGGGTTGTCCCTGGTCAAGCGCTCCAGAGCCACGGCCAGGACTGCTGCGGGCTCACCCGGACGTCGGGCATGAGCGCGCCCGAGGTCGTCGTACACCCCAATGCGGAGCTGCTGGCCGCGGCGGTGGCCGCCCGGGTGGTGACCACACTGGTGGACGCCCAGTCCGCCCGGGGGTCGGGTTCGGTGGTGCTCACCGGCGGCGGTACCGGCATCGCCGTTCTGGAACAACTGCGTTCCTCCCCCGCCCGAGACGCGGTGGACTGGGCGCGGGTGGACGTCTACTTCGGCGACGAACGGTTCCTGCCCTCGGGTGATCCCGAGCGCAACGAGACGCAGGCCCGGGCGGCGCTGCTCGACCACGTACCCCTGGACCCCGCCCGGGTTTTCGCCATGCCGGCCTCCGGCGGCCCCGACGGTGCCGACCCGGAGGCCGGTGCAGCCGCGTACGCGGGAACACTGGCCCGGCAATCTCGACCCGAGGACCATGCGCCGGTGCCCCGCTTCGACGTGCTGCTGCTGGGGGTGGGCGAGGAAGGGCATGTGGCGTCGGTGTTCCCGGACTCCCCCGCCGTGCACGAGACCCAGCGCAGCGTGGTGGCAGTGCGGGGTTGCCCGAAACCGCCGCCCACCCGGATCAGCCTGACCCTGACCGCGATCGGCCAGGCCAGCCAGGTGTGGCTGTGCGTGGCCGGAGCGGGCAAGGCCGGGGCGGTGCACTTGGCGCTCAGCGGGGCCGGTGAGGTGGCGGTGCCCGCCGCCGGTGCCCGCGGGTTGCGGCGGACACTGTGGATGCTCGACCGAGGTGCAGCGAGCCAACTCCCTCGGGAGTTGCTGCCGCCTCTGCACTGAAGGGTGCATGGGAGCAGGTCCCCACGACGGTTGTACGCAGCGTCAACGTCTGTAGTGGGCAGACAAAGGTTGCGCGAGCGCGTCACCCGCCCCGAGCCCCACTGCCCCGAGCCCGCCCACACGAACGTTCGCGCCCGCCGCGAACCGCACGCACAGTGTCGGGCAGATGGAGTCTGCGCCGCTGCCGAGGCGGCACGTGATGAACGCATGACGAACACCCGTCCTGAACTGCGCATACCGCACATACTTGGCGATCCGGTTCTGCGCGACCTGTTCACCGCCGACGAGCACGTCCAGGTCTAAGCGACCTGGGGCATCTACCAGCGAATGATCGCCGCCTACCGCGAACCCAACCGCTCCCACGGGCGCCACCTGATGACAAAGCTCATCGAGTTGCTGCGCAGCGGTGCCCCCGCTGCGCTCCCGTGCGGGCGATGAGTTCGTCCGGAAGCGGCGCGGGCTGCGGCAGGGTCGCGGATTGCTCCACGGTGATGGGGGTGGGTGGGGAGTGGTTGAACCCGCGGCGGGCGGCCGTCACCATCCGCTGCGCCAGCGCGTCGCGGGCCCCCCTCAGCCGGGTGATCATCGCGTCCACCTGATCGATCTTGCGTTGGTAGGCGGCGATGGACTCCACGCAGTCGTCGCCGACCTCGTGGCCGGCGCGCAGGCACGCCACGAACGGCTCCGCCTCGCGAGCGGAGAGCCCCAGCATCATCAGGGCGCGGACCTCAGCGACCGCGCGCACGTCCCCACCGGTGTACACCCGGTACCCGTTACCCGCACGAGTCGGGCGCACCAGGTCCTGGCGCTCGTAGTAGCGCAACGCCTTCACACTCACCCCCGCAGCCGCAGCCGCCTGCCCAGCTCTCATGGACCACACGGTAAAGCCGGACTCACAGGGGCTGGCAAGTGCCACCTGGTGCCGCGGACCCGGGCTCACCCATCACCGTTTGACGGTGCCGCAGCAGTGGCCCAGCCTGATGGTCATGGAAGAGGTGCACATCGAGGCCGGCTGGCCGCCGTCGACCGGTGGACGAGGTTTCGCCCAGGTGGACGTCGTCGGGGAGCAGCCCGGCCGCGGGAACCCGGTGGCCGTCGTGATCGACGGCGACGGCCTTGACGACGTGGCCATGCAGGCATTCGCGGCGTGGACCAACTTGTCGGAGACGACGTTTCTGCTGCCCCCGACAACCCGCGGCGCCGACTACCGACTGCGTATCTTCACCCCGACTCGCGAGCTGCCCTTCGCGGGGCACCCCACCCTGGGCTCGGCGCACGCCTGGCTCGAGCGCGGCGGCACACCGGGGCGCACGGGGGTCGTCGTCCAGGAATGCGGCGTCGGCCTGGTCGTCGTGCGCCGTCGGGAGTCGGGGCTCGCGTTCACCGCCCCACCGACCACCCACGGCGGCGACGTCGAACCCGAGCTACTGGAACGTCTCATCGCCGGGTTGCGCATTGATGCCGTCGACGTCCTCGCCTCACAGTGGGTCGACAACGGACCCGGCTGGGTCGCGGTGCTGCTCCCGAACGCCGAGGCGGTCCTCGCGATCAACCCCGACGCGGCGGTGCTAGCCGGCCTAGAGGTCGGCGTGGTCGGTGCACATCCCCGTGGTGCCCCAGAAGCCTTCGAGGTCCGCGCATTCGCCACCAGCAGCGACAGCGTCTATGAAGACCCGGTCACCGGCAGCCTCAACGCCAGCCTGGGCCAGTGGCTCATCAAAACGGGCCGGGCCCCGGCGCGCTACCGCGCCCGACAGGGCACCCGGCTCGGCAGGCACGGGGTGGTGCACGTCGAACAGGTCGACAACGGCCTATGGATCGGCGGCAAGACCACCACCCTGATCAGCGGCACCGCCACCCTCTAAGGAAACGCGCCATAATAACCTAGGAATTGTGGGATGAAGCCCTTACGGTTGTGCTGTGGCCGTGGACATGCAGGTGGCAGAGGCTGCGGGGCGCAGGTATGCCGCCTTGCGGGCGCATCTGGAT
>JAABUS010001010.1_pt1 | contig 65646 bp, 3 predicted proteins | sample 5560161 | NCBI WGS metagenome assembly JAABUS01 (sample SAMN10711885, study PRJNA513376) | rock metagenome | isolation source: Antarctica rocks | place: Antarctica: Victoria Land, Trio Nunatak nord | collected 2016-01-04
TAGGGCTATAAAGTTACTTTTAAGATTAGGTTTAGCGCTCCCGCGCAGACCTTAACTCTAACTTAAAAATCTTGGCGCCAAGATTTGCCAAGATTTGCCAAGGCTGCAAAATGCGCATTTTGCACCGATTAAGCAGCGATTTTATAGAACTGTTTTTCCGGACTTACCGATGATATTTATAAATAAATCGACGATAGAAATTAATAAAGCCGAGGAAAACTTGAATATTATAATAAAATTTCGATTTCGGTTAGAATTAAATCGTTTTAATTTTATATTTATTTATTAATATACCTTTAGTATTTATAATAAATTTTAGAAATTTAAATAATTAGGTAAAAAAGTTATATTTCTTCAAACTCGTAAATAAAGATTTTTTTCTAATAATCGAGTATTTATTATATATATTTTATATACTCCTCCTTCAAATTTAAATAAATTGGAATATCGTCTAAATAAATTATATAGAATATATTTATTATTATTATTAACGATTTATTAATATAAGTTTAAAAGGTAGTAAGTATATTCGTTAATTTAAAAGAAATTACTATATATTTAAAATAACAATATTATATACGGAATATCGTTTTCTATTTATTACCTACTTTAATTCTAATAAAATATTTATTAAATTTAGTTTAGTAAAGACGGTAGCGTTATTTAAATAATTTAGTATTTTATTAATTAACGGTAAAAAATCACGGGTTTTAACGGTAATTTTATTTAAATTCTAATAATCGATATATAATTATAAACCGTAGTCCTTTTTTAAAACAAAAAGGATAGAGGCTTTTATTAAGTCTATAGAGTATTTAATTTAACCCTTCGTTAAAGCGTTATTTAAATATCTCTTTACCTCTATTAATTTAATATTAAATAAATTATAGAGAGGTTTATAAAGTAGATCCCCTTCGTTTTCAATAATATAATTATTATTTTTATACGAAGATAGCTAGCCTACTCTCTTATCTAAATAAATATTAATAAAATTATAAAATTTTCCTAGGAGTATTAGCGGTATACCGGTATTAGAATTAACGAATATTATATTTACTACCGCGTTATCTTAATATTTAATTATTATTTTATTTTCTTATTCTACCTCTAAGGATAAAATCAAGGTTATTACTATATTATAATTTTTATTTATTTTACGAGACCTTAAAATCTTCCTAGAATTAACGGGCTAGTTACGATCTTTTATATTATAATATATATAATATATTTAACCGCTATAAGAATATAAATCTTAATTTATTTAAAATATACTAGCGAGACTTTACTATAATACTTTATTATAAAATTCGACTTTATAAATATAAAAGTTATAGAAGTTTTCCGTAAATATAAAGATTTTAATTATAATAAAATTTTCGTGTAAAAAGTTTTTTATAATACCGAAACTTTCTATAATATTGAAGTTTTCTATAATAATAAATCTCTAGTTATCTACCCTAACGAGAAAAAGAAAATTAATAAAACTTTATAACTAAATATTAATTAAATATCTTTATAAATTTATAAAATACTTTTAGATTATTTACTTTTTTAGTATATTATAATATTTTACGGAAACTCTTTATCGATTTTAATATTTCTAAAAAATAGAGATTCGCTATTATTATTTATTATATTAAAGATAATATTAAGAAACTTATATATATAGTAATATAACCGATTATATTCTTCAATAGAGGTTTTAATATTACCGAATAGAATTCTTAATTTATAGAGTTTAAGATAGTAGGAATTATATAGATTATATAAAAGATTTACTATATAATCGAGTCTTTAAAAAGACCGCCGGTAATTATTTATATTAATTATTTTATAATAATAGTAATATCGAGGTAGACGACTTTTAATATATCCTCGACTAATAAATTAATTTTTCGATTAATATAAATTTCTTAATATTTATTAAACTTTAACTTTACGATTAAATATAAATTTAACGTAACGAATATTATTTTTAATATATTTTCTTATTTAGAAATAGATATTCCTATTAATAGTAAAATCGAAGTATTTTATAATCTTTATAGGGATATTATATTATTTAACGAAAGAAAATAACGATTTATAGTATTTAAAGTCTTTAGTTATTATAGTACTTTAATAGAATTACGGGAAGAATTTAAATAACGTTTTAAATAAATATATACTAAAGATTTATAATAAAATAAAATTATAAAATTATTAAAATAAATACTAGATAATTATAATCTACCTAAAGACTTCCGCTTTAGAGAATATTTTAACTTTATTTATCTTATAAATAACGAAGATCGCGAGTATTTATATATTCTAAAATCTCGATAATAAGAAATTTTTAAAATTACTTATAATAGTAACCTCTATATCGGATTTTATAAAATATATAATGAAATAATACCTTCGATATTTATCCGTAACTTATCGAAGTAAATTTAAGAATATATTAATTATTATCCTAATTACTAACTAAACTAAACTAGATATTATCCGATATATAATAAACTTAACTCTATCGTAGCTCCGACTATAATATCTTATACTATAGTTATCGGCTTTATCGTAGTACTTCTAGAGTATTATAACTATAATACTTTTATAATTATTATATATAAATCGATAAAGCGCGTACTCTTTATTCTAGGAAATAATACCGACGATACGGAAATTTAAATTAATATTTTTATTACTATTTTAATAAGTAATAACTAGGGTATTCCTTATATATATATTAATAATAGAGACTCGAAATTTATAGGTTTATTCTAGCGCTAGATTTTCTAAAAAATAAATATAGATATATTTAACTCTACCGCGTAGTATCTCTAAATAAATAAATAATTAGAGTTAATTAATTATATAATAGAAATAACTCTTCGATTCTATTTTAATACTAGGAAAACTAGTTAAGTTACTATTCTACTATATCTCTAAAGTTTATTTAATAATTTAATTATAACCTCTAGATTTATATTTAACGAATTAATTTATAATTTCAATATTAGGGAAGTTATAAATCTATTATCTAAACTTCTATAAAAAGATCTAGCTCGTCTTTATAATATTAAAAGAAACGAAGTAACTAATATTATAATTTTCGTTACCGTTATAATAAAAACTCGCTACGATAATATATATAAATTAATATATCTCGAGGAAGACTTCTTTATATATTTATAATTTTATTACTATTATTATATCTCTAATATATATTATAAATATTTTAACTAACGCGTCGGTCCGTTTAAGATTTTTAAAAGAATTAAGAAATTAACTTATTATCTTAAACTCCTAGTAAATATAAGAATTTATCTAGTTATATTTATTTTTTAATTAAAACTAGTATTTAATTTATTTAGAGATTTTTATTATTATATCGATCTATCGTCGCCTTTTATTAAAAAGGATAAAATAGAAACTAATTCTTAAATAACTCCTTTATTCGAGATCGAATATTTATTAATTAAATAGAGAATATAAAATAATTTATAATACCTAGTAAAATAAAAAGATTATAGAAATTAGAATAATTAATAGTATACTTTATAGTAATTAAATAATAACTAAGACTTTGTAAAAGAATTCGATAAAAAGAAAATTACTATCGTAATTATTAAAGAAATTATTAAAAATAAACGAAAATATAGGAAATTTAGAAAAAAACGGGGTAATTAATAAAAAACTTTTATTTTATAAAATAATTAGTACCTACGATACTATATTATTATAAAAGACTTCTATATAAATAATTACTTCGAGGTAATATATTATTATTATTTAATAATATCTATTTACTTTTATATAACTCTATTATATATAATATCGAGGGCGTTATTTTATTTATTATATTAAAGTATTATTACGACTTAATTATATTAGATTAATAACTCGGGTTTCGTAATATTAAAACTTACTTTATTATTTTAATTCGTCTTCGACGAAGACTTAATTAATTAATTAATACTTCTACTATAATAAAATTTTATTATAATAATAAACGCGAAATATAATTTTATAATTTTAATAATTAATATATTACTAATATTCGTTTATTATATATATAATTTATAATTATATTCCTAGTTTATTTAATTACTCGGGATTAAAGATAATCGAGATAAACGAACCTCGTGTTACGAATACGAGTCGTTTATTAAAATCTTTATAAATTTCTTTTCTTTACTTCTCTTACTAAATTAGAGAGTTTTCTCGAATATATATTTATTATAAAAGAATTAAATAACTCTAAACTAGAAGAATTTAAATAATATTATATTATATTTAAATAATATTATATTATACTTTAATATATTTATTATATAGTTTATATTTATTATATTTATATTTTTCTTTATTTATTATTTTAAGTCTAAAGAGTTTTATCGAATATTTATTATATTTAAATTCGAGGACGAATTCCTTAAAGAGAGAAATAATTATTATATTAAATTAAAACTAGATATAAAAGGCGAGGCTTTAGGCTAAAGTTACTAATTATATATAAATTATAAATATAATTATTATATTAAATTAAAACTAGATATTAGAGGCGAGGCTTTAAACTAAAATTATTAATTATATATAAATTATAAACGTAGTTATTATATTAGATTTCTATTTATCCGAACTTTTATATTATATTTCTTAAAATCGATAAACCTTTTATTTTATAATTAAAAACTAATTTTACTAGATATTTTATTTAGAGAATTAATTCTAGTTCTCTTTTCATTATTAGATAATAGAGATTTATTATAAGATTTCGTATTTATTTTTATATTATTATATATACTCTAGGCTCTTATATTTAATATAGAGGTATATATTTTTAATTTCATAATATAAATTATAATTTTCGAGTTAATTAAATCTAGATTAATACCCCGCTAAAATAAATCTTTTTATAAAGATATTATTAAATAACTCTTCTTAATTAACTAGAATTATATTAAGATTTTACTCTATTAATATATATTTAAATACTAGTCTTTTACTATTAATAATTTTATAAATATTAAATATATATACTCTTATTTTATTAATATTATAGTTATTATTATAAAATAAGTAAATAGAGTCTAAAGTTAAAATAGAAGAGAAACGAAGAGAAAAACAAATAATATTTTAAAATAATTATAGTTATCGATTACTAACTAGTAAAAAGAGGAAATAAATTATCGATAAATTAGAGTTTTTAATTAACGAGATTTCTTTAATAGTTAATAGGCGCCGCTAGTAACTTTATTAGAAAAATATTCGCGGAACTCTTTTATTAATAAAGTAGTTTTACTAGAGTCAATATATAAATTAATTAATTAATTAATTATAGTTATTATTATTAATTATTTATAGTATTTTTGTATTTTCTTATTACTTTACTTCGTTATCGCGATTTTAATATTTAATTACGACTTTATACTAAATTTTAAACCTCTACGAGATTATTTATTATATTAATTATTTAAGAGCGAGAGATATTCTATATATAATTATTATATATATTATTATTTATATATTAACGAGAGTATTAATCTCTTTCTTTTAAAAAGAGTATTTTTATTATAAAGTAAAGTTAAATATATATATTATTAAATTAAATTTTAATATATTTTAATTTAAATCTAGTATTTTAGGCCCGTAAACTTTATAAATAATTAATATCTTTTATTAAACTAATTATTACTACTAAAATAAATATATAAATTACTATTTTACGAGTTTAATTCGAGTATATATCGGACTATTATTAATTCTTTTAAATTATTTATCTTTCGCGAATTAAATAATTTATTATATCGTAATTATCGATTATTTAATCGTTAATAAAGTATATTTAATAGAATATTATAAATTATTATAACGACTCGATAGTTTAAAGATTTAATTTCTTTAATATTTAGATAATTAAAAATATCTAGTTTTTATTTAAAGGCGAAGATATTTTTAATTATAAAATAATTCGCGATTATAATTTATATATTATATTATCGCGTTTAATATACCGCTCGCTTATAGACTATATTAGAGAAATAAAAATAAATAGGAGTTCTCTTTATTTTTTTATTTTCTTCTATATTTTCTCTTTTTCTCTTTCTCTTTCTCTTCTATTTATTTCTCTACTTCGAGAAAAAGAATAAGAGTTATTCTCTTCTTTTTTTTATTATATTCCGCGGTATAAATATCTTAACGAGAGCGTAGTAGTTAAAATAATATAATAGTCGTATTCTCACTTCTCTATACTTCAAGCCTATTTTAGTAATATTTATATTATAGATTAAGTATCTATTATACTATAAAGGATTCCTAATTCTAACCTTCCGGTACGAACTTCAGATTTTGCTGCATCGCCCTGTCCTGCTAGAGCGTGGTTTAAGTGTGTTGATAGTCTCGTAATATGGTCTCGAAAAGGCCTGTATTATCCGGTCTTCTGACGTCTCACCCATGCTTGGCCGCGCCCGAAGCCTTTCGCTTTTTGTTACTCTTCTCATTCGCCTCCTGGATGTCTTTCGCAGTCTGTCCTCGCTGGAATGTAGTCAGCTTGTCCAGCAGCGTGGTTAGCATCGGCCGCCGAGTATTGCACCCCCACTCGAGGATGTTATGTAGGATGGCGCAGAGTTGAACAACCTGCTCGGACTCGTCAAGCGCTCTTGACGCCACGCGGTTCATGTGGAAGCGTACCCCCTTGGCGTTGGGCATGACCTCTGCAAAGTGTACGTAGATTTGCATCAGACCGGGAGACATGGCTGCTGAGAAGACAAAGGTGCGTTTATCCACTCCTTCTATGTCCGGCTCTTTGATATAAGCCCGCAGCAATCGAGCCGCGTTCACTAAAACCGCTCCACCACGGCAAGCCTGATTTTGTGCTTCTGCCATTGAGCCCTCCTCAGATTTACCTTCGATGATGAGAAAAGGATGGTGCATCCCGGGGGCAATACCAAGAAGGGCCTGAATGGCTTGCGAAAAGATCACATCCGGGTCTTTGTATGCATCAGGTTTGATGCCGTAGCAGATGTCAGGCCTAGGGTCTGTCATACCGTTGTCTTTTGCCAACGCAGCCGCAATAGCGGCTTGGTGACCTTGCCCTTGGAATCGATTGGGGAGCATGGTTGGGCGGAAATTAGCGTCCATTTTACACAACACTCCATCGGTAAGCCAGCCTTGCTCCTTGAGCAGGTAGCCTCGAAGCTCCTCCTCTATCGACTGCTTCAGGTATTCCTCTAGGTCATCGCGTTTTAGTTCTGCCAGGTATGTCTTCACCTCGTCGCCTTTCAGCATCTTTGTGTATGTCCTCTTGATAATCAGCGGTAGGATGTTGTGTATAAAGGTAGCTTCGTTGAGTTGTCCGACGTAGTGTTTCGTTTGGAAGAATTCGTTAAGCTGCTCCTTGTTCATTATCGAATGTCGCGGATTGAAAATAATGCCTTTCACTGTAGCCTCGAAGTCAGGGTGCTGGGCATACGCTACGTGATCTCGATATAGCCAGTGATCCTCCATCATCTGTCTAACAGAGTACGCGTCCTTGCCCACCTTGAGGCTGGATGTGATTGAAGAGGAATGGTTGGACTTGACCTGTCCTGTATCCTGCTGCACCGAAGCCGTCTCGTCTCCGGGCATTTCATCCGTATGTGCCACTGCGCTGTGGTCTGGGGTCGGAAACATCTGCCATGTATCAGTCGAGACTCGCGGAATCAAGATGAGAGGAGTACCTGTTGGTCTGTTGCCGGAGTGCCAGTCATGATGCCTGTGAGCCTCGCGAGCTCTGTCTGCGTGCCCCTGGCATAAGCTGAAGCGTCAGAGTCAAGCGCGGCTCGTTTAGATGGAGGTAAAGTCTCAACACCCGATTCAGAGGGTGAGTCGCGTTGTCGTTTCAATGTAGGAGGTGAGGGTGAAGGCTCAAGCGTGGTAGCTGCCTCAGTCTCCGATATCCAAGCGGCAATGGTCTCATATGAGGTTGATGTAGCAGTCGAATTGGACTCGAGCTCGGGTTCTTGAGATAGAGGGAACGGGGCGGAGGAAGGAAGGGTCTTGGATGTCGGATCAAAGTAACTTTGAGGGTGAGGTGAATCTTTGCTGCTCATGCTTGTTGTGTGTGACAAGACTTAGATGACGATGAAGAGCATTATATGGAGATATAAGTGACGCTCATGAGGAAAGATAAGTAGAAGAAAGTCGCTGCTGTCATTGTTGACTTTATTGTCCTTCCCTTCTGTTTGTTCTTTCTACTCCAGGAAGCGCGTTGCGAAGCACCTCGGTCCGAAGTATCTCCGAAGTATCTCCGTCCCAAAACTTAGCAGGCAATAGGCCATGTTTAGAAGGCTACTACTCAATACCGGCTCGGCTTACATCCAAATTATTTTCTTAGAGGATTATAGTACTCTGAATTACAAGTAATTTATTTCTTGTAATCGTATGTATTACATGAGTCACTCATCAGTGAGGGTGTTACGCAGAATTAATTTTTCTCGGGCTTGGGCCAGGGGGTGCGGGTGAGTTCCGCCTAGAACTACGTTAGAAATAGCCCTAGCCATTTCCACGCCGAGATTCAGTAGTAATATACCTTACTTAACCCCCTCCAAGATATAAATCATAAATATTATAAACCTATATTAGATATCGCTAGGTAAACCTCCTCTTTAAAAAAGATAAAACGAAAGTTAAATTAATAAGATTTTACTACTTTAAAGAGTTACGAAATTAATTAAAATAAAAAAGAATAGAGGTAGTAGAGATAGAATTTAAAATACTAAAGTAGAGAGTAAATTACTAACGCGTTCTAACATAACGAAAATATCGTAATAATAAAATAAGATTAATAATTAAATAAAAGAGTATAAAAAGGGTATAAAAGTTTTAAAAGAATTAATAATAATTATAATAAAAATTATAAAAGATATAGAATATAAAGAGGTATAATAAATAATATATTATAAATTATAACTAACGTAGATCGCGCTAGGGATAGTCTTTAATTATATATAAAAATCGGTAGAAAAGTATAGACTCTAGGAGGCCTAAATAGATTTATTAAAATAAAAAATTTAAAAACTTAAAGCGAGGAGTATATTTACGTTATTAATATAAAACTAGATTAATATTACCCGAGGATATATATTTATTTTATTAAAATATATAGCCGAAACGAACCCCCCTCCCTCGGTAATAATAACTAGCGCGAAAGCGAAGTAATTAATAATTAAAATAAATAATACTAAGGCTAGAGGATAATTTAAGAAAATAACTAATTTTTAAATAATTAAAATATTCTAGAATAGAGTTTACTCGGTAACGGAGTCGATTATTAAAGTAAAATAAATAATAAAAAGAGACTTCGTTTTATATTATATAACGATAGAGATAAAGTAAAAGTTAAAGAAAATAATTAAATAAATAAAAAGCGTTAACCCCTCGGCGAGAGTATTAAAATAAATTTATATAATAATAATATATAACGTAAAGAAAAAGGCCGTCGATATAAATAATTAAGAAATAATAATAAAGATATTAAAAAAAGATAATTATAGGCTATACCCGGGATTAAATATTATAAATATAAAATAACTAGGATTCGCTTTTAAACTAGACGAGTACGGTCGAAAAAAGAAATATTTAATACTCTTTTTTAAAATCCCGGACCTAGATATAGTAAATAAATTAATAACGGACGGGTTCCTAGAAAACGAATAATTATTATTATATAAGAAATAAGAGAGGATAAATAACCCGAGGTAGTATTTTAATTATTAAAAATATAATTATATAATTTTAATTTATAAAAACTAGCCTAAATACGGGATATATATAGAATTTTATTAATTATATAAATATAATACTAAAAGCCCGAAAGAAAAGTGTTATATAGTTTACTCTAGATATTATAAATCCTAGAGTAGAGTATATTTAGTTAAATAAAAAGAGATATACCGAATCCGATAAAAATTAGAGAATAAATTTAAGTAATTCGCGGTATTATTAAGAATAATAACCTTAAACTCCTAAATATATTTAATTAATAATAAATTTATATTAATACCGGCTAGGGGTATAAAGAAGAGGAAAATAATAACGAATATAATTAATAAAGTCTAAAACGTAGTTATTATACCTAGGAAAGTAGGGAGGCCGAGATAAAATAATAAATTAATAATAATACCTAGGTAAATAATTCTCTAAATTTTAAATAACTTTTTAATAACGGCGTTCGATTAATTAAATAAAAACCGGCTAGAATTAATATTACTAGGTAACTAAGAAATAGACGAGGAATTTACGAATATAATATTAATATATAATAAATTATAATACCTAACTTAAAGTCGTATAGTATAATATTAAAAAGGAATCGAAATTAATAATAAAATCATTTTAAAACAAATAAATTAAAAATATTAATATTATAATTATTTAAGAGCCTAGTTAGAATCCTATTACCTAGGTACTATATAATAATAGTATTAATTATTTCTATTTAATATATAAAGAAGGCCTAGAGGCCCGTATATACTTTTATATAAATAAAAGGATCGATATAAATAATTAAGAACTAGTTTATTATAAAGGCTATTTATACTTTATAAAAATTATATTAAACGAGTAAAGAAATAAAAAGAAATCTCGGTCGGATAAAGTCGGGGAAGAGGAGGTTACTAGTTAAAGAATCCTTTATTATAAAAAGATATAAATTTATAATATATATAATTTATTACCGATATAGTATACCTCGATTAATAATCCGTTAATATTATTATTACTAGAGGAAATATTAACGGAGGAAAACGAATATATTTTTTTAAAGAATTTTAATTTTTACTACCCTAACTAGAATAATACTAGGCGATATATATATTATATTATAACTAATTATCTCCTAGGAATAATAAAGTCGAGGGAAATAAAATTAAAGTTATTAAAAATATTTATTATATAAAAAGCCCGAGGATACGAAAATATAATCAATTTATTATTTTTTATAAAAGGAGCGTACTAGGCTATAAATAATTTTATAATCCGCGAAGATTTATATTATAACTCCGATTATAAATTAATAGTAATAGAATTCGAGTAAATATAAAAAGAGATAATACTATATACTCGGTATATTTAAAAAAAATTTAAGGATAACGCTACCCGAGAGGAAATATAATATAATATAAAATCTTTTTATTAAATATTAAAGAAGCTAAAGCTCGAGAGTAAAAAAGATATTAATTAATATCTAAATAAGATAATAAAAGGTTTTTAAGAAATTATTAAATTTATAATTTTATAAACCCGTTTATATTAAAGGGCTAAATTCTATTAAAACTTTTATTATATTAATATTATATTAAAGATAAAGGAATATATAAAGGAGTATAAATAAAGTTAAAATACCCGAATAAAAAAGGCCCTAGATACGGTAAATAACGAGAGAATATATATAATTCGAAAAATAAAAACGTTTTCTTAACGGGAGAGTATATATAAAGTTTTATTAAAATCGACCGGAGTATTAAAATTTATAAAATAAAAAAAGAAAAAGAATAATTATTTTAAAAAACTCCTTTAATTCTTAATTATTAAAGACGGTAAAAGAGGAAAAATTAAAGACTTCGAAAATAAAATAAATTTTTTATAAAGAGTATTATTTCCCCCTCTACGGATAATAAACCTAAATAATATTAACGGAATAAAGTACTTAGAGCCTATTAAAATAAACTAGGAGATAATTAAAATAAAAATACGTAAAATAATATAATACCTAGTTACCGATAAAGTACTAGGAATAACTAGATTCCTAAACTAATTCCTAAAAACTATAATCAAAACGGAAATAATAAATATTATTATTTATTTATTCTAGGCCTACTTTAGATAGGGATACTACCCAAGGTACTTTAAGGAAATTAATATAATAATTTTTAAAAAATTAAAGAAAAGCGATTATTTAGAGCTAAAGTTATATAGGCCTATTATACTCTTTAATATATTTAGTAAAGCGCTAGAAATAATTATCTCTAGAAGGTTAAATAATATAATAAAGGAATATAAATTATTATTACTATAATAAATAAGGGTTAAATGAAAATATTTAATAAAAACCGCGTTAGAGATCCTTATAAATATAGTATATATTATATAAAACTATAGTAGGAACGGGAGGGGAAAGATAATAAACCTATTATTACTAAATATAATAAAAGCGTTCGATAATATTTTATATAAAAAGTTATTATACGATTTATAGATAAAAGATATACCGAGTTTAATCGTCGACTAGATAATAAACTTTCTATCGGATAAAACTATATCCGTAATATTGAGAGGAAAAACTAGTATAATAAAGAAAATAATAACGGGTATCTTCTAAAGATCGCTTATTTTACCGGTAATTTTTCTATTTTTTAATATATTATTAATCGAGGAGTATATTAAAATAATCCTATTAATATAAGTCGGAGGATTTATAGATAATATATATTTACTCGCTTATAACGAGAGTATAAAAAAGAATTATACGAATTTAAAACGGGCCTATAATATTTATTTAAAATAAATAATTATTTATAAAATATTGTTTACCCCCTAAAAGTACGAGCTAGTTTATATATCTCGAACGCCGAAGAAGTTTAATATAGAGATAATAATAAATTTTAAGAATATAATTATCGAACCTAAAACGAGTATTAAAGTCTTAAGATTATATATCGATTTAAAGTTAAAATAGAGACTATATTTAATTTAAATTAAAATTAAAGCGGCTAGTTAAAGCCGCGCTATAAAATATTTAATTAACTCGATATAAAGTACTACCTTCGCGAAATATAAAATGATATATAATATAATAATTAGACCGATATTAATATTTACGGCTCCGATATAATATTAATTAAAAAGAATAATAAAAGTTATAAAAAGATATATAAAGAAATTAATAATTATTTAAAATAATTATTTTAAAATAATCCTAGGAGTATTTAAAATTACCCCGGTTCTACTATTTAAAGCCGAGTCGGTAATTATATTAATTAATCTCTAGTTAAACTACTTAATAATATAATATTAAATAAATCGAGAGACCTACCTAATTATAATTATAAAAAATATACGGATCTAGAATAAACTCTAGTATAGAGGAGGGAGGTAACGATAAGTACTTTTAATACCGACGATAAAGAAAGAAATCTAGGTAATTCGCGTTTTAAAATTTAAAAAATAATATAAAATAACTATAATTATAAGAAAAAGAAAAAGAAAAGACTAGATAAACCTAATTAAAAATATCGAAGAATATTAAAATATTAAAGTTATCGATTAAAGAGTAAAAGACTAGGCCCGTTAATAATAACTAAATAAATAAGAGAGTAATAAAACGATTATCTTTATATAAATTATTAACCCGGTTTAAAAAGGAAATTTATTCGGGGATTAATTTAATTATTATAATTAATTAAAGAAGATTAAGAACTTTATAATAATATAATTAAAATATAATAAAATCGGATTAAATAAATTCCTATATTAAATAAAGATATTTATAATCCGTAGTATTAACTACCGGTATAAATAAAGGAAATAAAATATAAAGTATATATTATTATTTTACCCGGAACTAGCTAGGGATAAAACGGAGTTTATAAAATAAATAAATATATATAATTTTAGGAAGATATTAACCTAGGCCTAAAATATATATATAACCGCGCGGTAAATAATAAAGATAGAGTAACTCGGTTAATTCTCTTTTATTAAAGAATAATTAATATAATTTAAATTATTATTAAGATTTAACGATATATTTAGGCCTATAAAAAAAAGGAAAAAAAAAAGAAACTACCGGCCGGAGAGTTATAGGTTTCGATTATTTAATAAATATATAATAAAGCGGCCTATAGGCTTACGAGATAAATAAATAAAATTAAAAAAATTAAAATAAAAAAGAAACGGAGGGAAGGAATAAATAATATTTTAAAATAATTATAATTATCGGCTATTAACTAGTAAAAAGAGGAGATAAATTATTAATAAATTAAAGTTTTTAACCGACGAGGTTTCTTTAACGACTAGTAGGAACTATTAATAACCTTATTAAGAAAATATTCGCGGAACTCCTTTATTAATAAAGTAGTTTTACTAGAGTAGGTATATAAATTAATTAATTAATTAACCCTCTCTAAATAGAGTAATATTTAATAAACCGGTCTTCGTACGGGTCCCTAATAAATTCCTACCGTTAATATATAATAGTATTAATAACCTCTTCGAATTTTATAGTTTCTAAATACGCCGAATAACTATCCCGAGTACAGGCTCATAGTCTCCTCTTATTTATAATAAACTAGATATCGTTATTGTCTAAGGAGTCTTGGAGGAGCCCTACGAGTTTAGGAAGAGGAATTATCCTCTTTATTTATTCCTATAATAATATACTAACTTGCGAAGCCGTGAAAGGCCTTGGATATCAAGAGAGGCTAATACTCGGTAAGTTTAATAAAGTAATACGACTCGTGTTTATCGCTATTAATTATTATAAGAAAATGAGAGCCGAGCCCTCCGGAATTAATTACACGATATAAAATAGAAATTCCATGGGCAAGGTTCGAGGTGAGTTACTCTTTAATTTTCGATATTAACTTTCTAGACTACGGTTTATATTACTAGCCTCGATAGAGTAGTCGTATCTTCGCCGACGATCCTATCTATACTCTCTATAACGATATATTCGTAGACATCGAAGCGGACTAGGCCTTATATACCTCTCGCTCCGATTTTGCGGCTTTTATAACCCCGCTGAAATACGTAATACGTCGCGTAGCGCCACATTCCCACAATCTATTTAGTGTGCGAATTGGATAAATAGGATCGATATTAACGCGTAGATATCCTCGCGCCTAATGGTTTATAATATTAGTTAATCAAACGTGCGCTCGGACCGGCGGTGGGAGTAAATTTTTATACTATATAATAATAACGTAGATACTTCAAGACTAATAAGGTAAATTGATACGGGATATTTAATAAACTACGAGAAAATTCTCTACCGCCGAGTTTCGCTAGTTTTTAACAAGAAAATAAACGACTACCTAGACTTCTTAATACGCCCTAGGATCTCGTAGAGTTAACGTATATAATCTTTATTAGTAGAATATATTAATATATTATTTTATTTTTAAAAATTAGATTTATTATATATAAACTAGCCCCCGCACGAGACTAAATAAATAATACGCGAAGACTACGCGTAATTAATTAAATTAAGATAAACCTACTCGTAAAATACCTAGTCTATCGGTGTCGATATTACTATTAATATTTACTCCTACTCGGGTATTAAATAGATAATTTTAGAATAAATTCGAAATATATATTAATAACTCCTATTATAAATAATGAATAAAAACGGTATATACGATCTATTAATACTATATACTAGGCGGTCATTTAGCCTAAATTATACGTGTACCCGATAAATATATATTTACCGAAGTAAGTCGCGAATCTCTATATATAAAAAAGGCCGTGCTACTTCTATTAAAAAATATTAATTTATACTTTTCTTATATACCGTCTTCTATTTATTAAGATTATTTAAAATATTTCTCTAAATCTAGCCCCTACTTAGTTATTTCATATATATAACTATATTATTTATTTTTAACTCGGGTATTTTAATTAATTTAAATACCTCTATTAATAGAGTAATATATTTAGAATTATTTATAGTTATTTTGAATACTACCCCCTTATTAACCTAGGCGCTAGTCTATAATATAAACCTCTATAATACGCCGCCTCTCGCTAGTTATCGGGAGGTATTTATAAAATTAAGAATTTATAGAGAGGGGACTATCGTCCTCTATTATTAATAAAGTAGTTATTTTTTTTCCCGGGAGTAATATCTCTCTTTACTCGATATTTGAGTTATAAATTTAACTTTAACCTAATAAAATATAATTAACTATTTATAAAGTTTATAATATACTAGTTAACGGTCTTTATATATTTAAAATTCGCTTTTACTCGTTATTTTAATATAAAATATAATTAAACCCGAATATAGTAAAAGTAGGCGCTAAGAACTTCTTAACTAGTTATATCGAGGGTTAGGATAAAGGCGGACGTCTCGAGGGTTTAAATAAAACTATTCTACTTTTTTAAATATCGCCTACTACGTACGTAGTATAGAAGTTAACGAGTTTTTAGGCTCTAAAATAAAGTTATAAATTTAATTCGAGGCGTATAAACTACCTAGTATCGTATATCGCCTATATCACGTTACTATAAAGTTTATATTATATGAAAATCTATTTAGAGTACCTACCTAGCTAGCCTCGGAGAACGAATATCTCTTTAAAAAATAGAGATCTCTAACGCGAGAAAAATTACCGAGATACTTTATAGATAGTAAGTAATATCTCCTCTTTAAATATTATCGCTTTTTGGAATATATACTACTTCTAATATTTACTTTAAGTTTCGGGAAAATATATAACTATAATCGACTTCTTGAATAGGAACGCTATTAGAACCTCGTAATATAAAATCTACTCTACGATAGTAACTCTAGTAAGTATATATATTACTTAAAGTAATAATAAATATACGATTCTTAACTATAAATACTTCGAAGCTCTAAAGTTCTATATCCTCTCTAATAATATTTATAGTACTAAGTATATAGATTAAAATCTAGATTCAAATAATTAGACCTAGGATAATATTAACCGACGGTAGTATAATTATAGTTAATTCTTTATCGTTACTATTAAATACTTCTTCGACGGGTACCGCGTAATCTTAAAGTAATAAATTATATAAATAGTCTTTATAAAAAAGATTAATATTTTTCTTCTATAATTTGGAAGGAGGTACTACGTCGATCGATATAGAAGTTATTTTAGGGGTTTAGGCCTAGTAATTTAATATATTAATTTAAACCCTTAATATTAAAAGAGCCCCCTGAATCTCTCTACTATTATTATCGAGTATCTACTATTTAGGGTTAGATATTTAATATTAATTCCTATATACCCATAGTACTCCTACTAGATTTAATTAGTTTTAATATAATTGTACGAGATTTTCCTTTAAAGACGTTCCTTATAAAATTCTCGCTATGAATATTATACTCTATTACTCGTTATATAGATTTAAATATAATTACTAATTACTTTATACTTTATAAAATTAACTAAAACTATATTAAATAACGTTAAATCTTTATATCGTTCGGACTCTCACGATTCTCGTTATATAATTATATATACTAGATTTAATATATACTAAAACTAGGCGCGGAACCTTCAAATATTATTAATAATCCGTGATAGAATAGCGCGGATTCACCGAAGGATAAATATAAGGATAAAATTTCGAGAAACTATTCTTAATAACTAGTTTATTTTATTAAAGGACACGATATAAAATAAGGAGTTTATAATTCTATTTAATATATAACGAAATATTTATTATTTTAATATAAATTAAATTTATTATCCTTCCCCTCTTTATATTTATTATATAAATAATTATCGCCTCCCTAACTCCTATATTTATAAATACTATTATACCGAACTAATTAACTTACCTCGTCCTAAGCGTAGTTATCTACTAATTATAGAGTAGCGATAAAACTAATGTCCTCGAAGATTTCAATTTCACCGTCGCCGCCCCTATCTCCTACTACACGTACTAGAACGTTAATTTTCTACGACAAATATACTTCAAGCTAGATTAATCGACGCAGCCGATAGTAACGGTAACTACGTAGAAGTGCGATAGTCCGGGTGTTAGATAGGTTTTGAAGAGGATAATACTAGAGCCGTAGTACGGATAGGATATTGAAGTTATAACGAGATATATATATTTCGATTAATAGAGGGTAGTCTAGTATTATTAAATAAGTATTAAATACTAGCTAATATTAGTTTAAGAGTTTTAATAAATATCGGACTACTACGTAGAGAGTTAAGAATATATATACGACGGATAAATAGATTAAAGATATAAATGAAATTTAGTAATTTAAATTATAGTAGGGTAGGAAGGGTATTAGTAGAGTATTAAATCTAGCGCTTAAGAATTATTTAAGGACACCGTCTTATATATCGAATTAATAGAGAAAATTTAATTATTAAAGAATTAATAATAGAAGGTTAGAGATTGGCTCGCGTTATATAGAGAGTTTAGGTCCTAGTAGAAAAAGTTATCTATTAGAGATAGAGAGGCGATATAGTATAAAAAGTATAAACGAGGGCGTTTAGTATAATATAGAGATAACGTAGATAATACTATATTATTTATTACCGTAGAGTACGATTTAGGAATCTAGAGGACTATTTAAATTATTATCTAGAAATAGGACCTTATAATATAGTATTTCTAATACTATTAATATAATAAGTATATTATCTTTAAAATACTCTTTATTATAGATATAAACGATTTAGGCTTCTTTATAATTAGAAGAGGTCCTCTTTATTTATATATTATTTCCTACGGCTAGTAGTAGGTTTTTTTAAATATATCTAGTTATAAAGCCCGTTATCTATATTCTCTATATCCATTAGTAATCTTCTATTAATTTATTTATTATAAAAGGAATTTATAATTAAAAGGGTTCGTTAACCCTTCTATAAATTTTTCTTTTAATTTAACTACTTTTATTCTACTATAATTAAAGCTACTTAGTCTATAGTAAAAATTAATAACTAGAAATAGAGTTTCGGGTGAGCTTGGAATCCGTTTACGAATTCAATTTAACTACCGATAACTCTTTCTATACACGTTTAAACTCTACGAAATTTGTAAATCCTTAATCGACAAGAACTACCTTTACGTACGGCGCTAGAGCGATTATCGGTACTTTATAGCCCCTCGTTTCGGAGTAGTCGTCCCCTATTATTAGAAAATATAATATAAATTACGTACGTTAATATAATTCTACTACGCTTATAATTAAATAGTTATTATTTATAAATAGTCTCAGGATTATAAAGGGGTCTAGTATAGTATTCGCTTCTTATTATATAAAGTCCTCCCCGTCGTTTATTTCCTCTATTATATTTTATTTTTAGGAGGTAGGCGAAGCCCCTCGAAATAAAACTAGTAAATCGGTAATAAATATTAATATATACAAGAATATATTATTAGTAGGTATCGAGTTTACTCGAGTTTACTTCGTAATAATAGTATATTTTTCTACTAGCTAAAGCTATCGCGCCGGGTATTATATTTAATTTTCGTAGTATTTTATCTCACTTTAAATATAAGGATTATTTATATTCTTAGAGTACTACTTAACTAGATATTATTAACTTGAGTTCGATATTATTAATTTAGAGCTCTCGAAAGATTAGCTCTAATATACTTCGTGTTAAATTATTTCAATTTATAGTCTTTGGGAAGAAGGTAACTCAAGGAAGTATTTAAAATATAATAGAAATAATCATCGAAGGAGAAACTACTTTCCTTCTATTAAGCTCAGCCTAAACCGTATTCCAAGGCTAGTAATTAAATATTTATACTCTCGCTAAACCCTAGTAATCTCGTAGCTCCTCGTAATCCTTAATACTAGTATTTAATAAAGATTAGATTAAGAGGAGGTATATATCTAGTTAATAGGACTATAAATTCGACTATCTATAACTCCTCGTAAAGATTATTATTAATACGATATTGACTTAGAGCTCTTATTCAAGGGAGATACTATTATCTAGAGAATTTATTAAAGCGCAGTGAATTTTTTTAATTAATATAGATAGAATAATTAGAATTCTAAAGAACTATAATTGGGTAAATTATTTAGAAAGAGGAAGGAAAATATATAAAGATATAACGGCGTAGAGAAATTAATTTATATTAGTCTAAAGAGGAGAGGTAAAGAACGGGAAAAAATAAAGAGAAATAAAAAGAGGAGTAATATTAGTATCTTTAAATTTACTAACTAGAAATCGCCTTGACACGTTGAGGGAAAGGTAAACTATCGCGTAGATATATATTAAAGAATATTAACTTTCTCCACGAGAGTATATTTCTATATTTAATAATATATATTATTTAACTTTATAAGAGACCGTGAGAGGCGTTGTTAATAATAGGCGGAAATTAATATTTACGGTAATAAAGAGTATTCTCTATATATTTTTAATAGTTTAAAGATTCACGGTCTTTGAGTTTATTACTATTATATCTTTAAATTTAAACTATTCGATAAATAGTTAACTTCTTATCTTAGTGTAGTTTAGTACGAATAATAGAAAGTAGAAGTTTCTAAATATATATAAACGTATTATTTAAAGGTATCTTTTCCAAAATCGTTATTATAAATTATATATAATTATAGTCTTTAGTAAGGTTATTTTATATCGTTATTTAATTTCTTTTAAATAATATTTAATATAGAGGAATAAGATAAATTAGGACTTATTCCTTTATTTTATCCTAGTTCAAAAGTATTAAATTATTAATATAAAGGGAAATAGAGGCGAGCGGAAGTTTAATATTTATTAAATAATATCCTAATATATTAATTTCTAGACGAGATTAAAAAAGTAATTCATAATGAAAAATATTAGAGTAGTTATATTCGAGATATAGAGGTTTTATTCACGTCTCGGTTTATATAAAGAAAGTTAGTAAACGGCGGTAAAAAGCCTTAAAAATACTTATATTTTAATAGAGAGATTAAGCTTAGTTTTAGTAAATAACTCAAGATATTTCAAATTTAATTAATAAGACGAAGTTTAATCGTTCCTACCCCTTAAGGGACTTAGTGAAAATCGATAATTTAGATATAAAATAAATAAATAATATCCTAGAGATTCTATATATAATAAGTTTTATAAACTATATAATTATTCTATATACACGTATCGCTTGAGAGAATAAGACGTATATTAATACAGAGTTGAGGTTATATTTAAAGATTTTTAATAACGGTTTAAAGTAATTAGGCCCGCGGGTTATATATAGAGAAAATATTATATACACGACTATATTTATATAATCGAGGGTCGATTAGTGAACGTAGTATATTAAAAGTAACTTAGCGCTAGTTTTTACGGAGAGGTATCTCTTTTCTACTTTACCTTATTATTTATATTATTATTAATATATTTATTATTACTAAACGCGCGCGCCCTTAATTTAAACGTCCTATTATACCTCTACTCTTTAAGCGTAGACGCCCAACGATACCCAAATACCCTAATAATTTATCCTTAGGCCTAATTTATCTCTAATACTCTCTAAATAATTTACTATTACTCCGACGAGGATTTATCGAGTACTAATAGAGTAAATAGTTAGAATTAACTATATACAGCCTTCGCAGTAGAAATCAACGTAACGCGTACACGTCGCGTCGCGTATATTAGGCCTAATTTCCTAGTTATAGAGTAATTGAACTTCGTCTATTTATTATAATATAAGGTACTACTATATTAAGAGTATAGAGGCGTAATTACAAAGAAGTATTTTAAAAGATATAGTTAGAAACTATATATAGCTCGCGGTGGGCTCGTTTAGTAAATAAATTAAAAAATTTAAACCTTAAATATCGCGGAGCCCTAAATATCGACTTATTAACTCTTAATTCCCTATTAATTCCTAGGCTCAAGGTTTAATTATTCTTCTAATATCTCTTATTAAGATACGACTAGGAACCTACTATATATAATTAACGAGAAGAGTCGGTACGGAAATACTAGTCCAAAGTTCATTAAATCCGCCCTAGGAAGGGGATAGAGTCTTCCGAGTTAATTATTAAATAGATCTCTATATAGTCCTTCTTCTAACTACCTCTCTAGCGCTCGTTTTAGGTACGGCCGTTATCACGTCCGTCTCTACTATCTTTAGCCGCGGAAGAGGACTCAGCCCCTATTAAACTATATATAATATTAATTTAACACTTTAAATACTACTAATTAGGAGTCCTAGGACACGTAGTTTAATACTATTAATAACTAGTATAAACTATATATAAACTAGACTCTATTATAGTTTATTACGAAGGGAATCGCTATCTTTTTATAAAGTCTTTTATTAGAGAAGTCGGAGCTTTACGCCTTAAGCGCACCCGCTAATACTAGAGGTACCGTAAGAATTTCATATTTTAGGTAATTATATATAAAGCCTATACGCGGTTCTAATTCTCTTAAGGTAGTAGGATTCTCTTAATTAACTATTTAATCGAATAGTTTAATTTAGAGTATCTCTATCGCCTTTATCTTCTCTCTCGTCTAGGACGCCGTCGCGATAATATTAACTAGAATAATATATACTATCTTAATAACTTTGAATTTAACTATATATAGTCTAAACTTTTTATAGGAGTCTAGAATAATAAAACTATAGAGAAGTATAATAATCGCTAGAGCCGCTTAATATACTTTCTTCTTCGCGTTCGATAGTATACCGATAAGATTCTCGCTACTCGCCTCTTATTTATAGGTTCTCGTATAGAGTATTTATTATAAAAAGTAGACGAAAGTAGCCGGATTTTATATATAGTAAATATATCTAGTTACTTATTTACCGAATACCTTCAAGATAATAGGATAACGACCGCGATATTAATAATAACTACGATATTAGTAACGATAGTAATTCCGATAATAATTATAATTCCCCGCTATAACTTTATATAAAAGTATTATAGTAAATAGTAAAGTATCTCTTAATTATATTAATATTATAATTAGAGAATTAGGACCTCTTCGGCCTTTACGTCGCCGCTTATTATATTATTTATATTTTTAATTATTATAAAATTTGAGTTTTAAAAACGAAGTTAAAGACGAAACTCGTATACGATATATATATAATATCTCCGAATACGATTCTCTTCTCGATTTTAATTCCGTTACCGACTAATTTGATATATTCATTTTTAACGAATTTAATAATATCGATTCTACTTTTTTCTTTAATAATATATAACGAGTTATAATATTTAAATATAAAGTTTTTTAATTAAAAATATCGTTACTCGCTCCGATCCTTTTAAGCCTCGCGTTTAATATAGCGATATAAAGAATACAAATTATAATATATTAAATTAATTAATATCTTATAAGATTTCTAAAAAAGAAGTTAAAAATAAAATTAATAATTTTATTTTTAATTTTATTTCTTACTCTCGTTTTCTAGCTCGATTTCCTCGCTACATCTTTATTTATAAATAATCGAGTTTTAATATTAAGAAAATTAGTTATTTTAAATATAAACCTACTCGTAAATATTTTATTAATTATAAAAATACGTCTCGCTCGAAGTTTATTAGTAAAAAATAATTAGTAGTAATTAATAATTAATGATACTTTTTCTTCCTACTCTTTATTTTCTATATCTTTTCTATCTATATATTCTCCTCGAATATTTCTCGTAGTTCTAGTATATTATTTAAAATATTTATCTTAATTTATTTATTAAAGGGCTTTAGTTAACCTAGTTATTCTATAAAATAAAATACCTCGCTCTTTATTTATTTTTTCTTTAATATCTTTTCTATTTTTTTTCGTTTATATTATTTATTAATTCCGATAGAGGTATATTAAGAATCGAAACGTCGCTCTATTATTAATAATATAACTCTAGAAATAGTATATAGAAAATATTATAAATTCGGTAGCTAATTAGTAATATTAGGTAGTATATTTATATTTTAATAATATCTAAAATCTTAAATAATTTAATTACTTTATAAAAGAGTTTTTTATTTAATTATTTTTAAATTAAATTTCTAATTAATAATAATATAAAGTTATTTATATTAAATAATTTTAGTTTATATCTTGTATTATAATTATATTTCTACGCCTCGACCACGATAGTTTATATTCTTATTAAGTATTTTCTTAAAATATTTAATTTTTTAATTCTTTTTTATACCGACGATATTTCTCCTTTATACGTCTCGCTTTCGAGACGCGACTTAAAAGATAAATTATAATTATATATATTTATAAATAATATTTATTTTATTATTATATATTATATACTATAGTATATTTATTTTATTATAGATAAAAATACTACCTAGTTGTTTTACTCGCTTAAATAGAAAGTTTTTAAATAATATTCTATAGTTTAATTCTAGCGTTTTATCTAGTTATCCGTCTATAAATAAAATATGATATTTAAGCGCCTTTTAATTTTTATTAAATAATATATTTCTAATTAAAATATATTTATAAAAATAGAATCTTTATAAAAAATAATCCTATTAAAAACTCTAAACTTTAGGATAATTTCTTCGAATATTAATTTTATTAATTCTATAGAGTCGATTATATTAATAGTTAAGATATATTATAATATTTTTATATATTTATTTATAATTATAAAGATCGTATTATAAATATATTTATATTATTTATTTAAAAGTAAATTAGTAATAAAATTTATTATAATTTCCTTCTACGGCCCTATATATCGGTAAAGCGGGAGACTATATAAGAGTCGAGGTACTAAATACGTATTTTATTATTTTAAGCGGAAAAATAATAAAAAGAGAATATTATTTAAAAGAAAAAAAAAATTATTTTAAAAAAAAAATCTAAAAATAGTAACTTCGGATTTAAGATTTTAAATTCGTGATTTTCTACTAGCGCCGGGTAGCTCGCTAAGGCTATATAGAGCGCTATAATTATATTAATTTAATTTAGATTTTAAATTATATTAATTTATAAAAATTATATACGCGTATAATACCCCCTAAACTAGCGCGGTATTATAGACTATATAATTTACTTATAACTATATATTTAATTATAAAATAGTACTATTTAGACTAGTTTATTTTAATTTATTTAAAATTATTTGAAATAAACTAAGGTATTAAATCGATCTCTAGGGTTAATATATAAACTAAATAAATCTAAACGCCTCTTCTATCTTTTTTAATAGAATATAAACTTATTATTTTACCGATATAAAATTTAATAAAGAATTAATCTCGTTATAAAAATAATATCGATATACTTTAACCTATTAATATATATTATATATATCGATATATTCTTATATATCGGCCTTAAGAATACTCTAGAAATATTTATTAATAAATAATTTTATTATTTTTTTAATACTAAAGTACCTCGCTAAAATATTATTATAATATTATTTTAATAACTCTTCGCGGATTAATCTTTCTTTAAATATATAGATTCTATTATTATATTTAAGAATTAATATAGAATCTAAAATTTATACTCCGGCGGAATATTAGTAATCCGTTTATATAATTTCGGCGATTTTTATTTACGAGAAGGAATTATCCTTTTATAAAAAATAAACTATTTTAATTATTAATAAATTTTTAGTATTATAAGTTATTTCGTAAAATATTATTAATTTAATAATAATATATAGAATAAATAATCTATAATTTATAGTTTTAGTAATAAAATTATATAATTCCTTTATTATATTATAATTAATTTAAATAAATATTTTATTTTAATTTCTTGGAATTTCCCGTTTAGGTATTAGTTTCTTAGGCCTAGATAAATATATAATTAAATTTTTTTTATAATAAACCTTAAAGACCCAAATAATTTAAATTTTATATATATTAGATTTTATATAATATCTACGGATATATTATTTAATATCGGCGAAATACTATTTATATCTAAATCTTCTATATTTACGAATATATTTGATATTATAGCGAAAATAGGGCCTTAACTAGTACTTTCTAAATTTAATAACTTTTATTATAATATAAATAATATATTATTTAAAAAACTATCTTAATTTTTATAATTAAAATAACGCGAGGGGTTATCGACTAGGTTATTTAATTTTAAAGAATACGAAATTAAGAAATTAAAAAATTAAAATCTTATTACCTAGTATATCTAGTAATTATTTAATTATTTAATATTTATAAAACCCCTTAAGTTATTATAATTAATTAAGAGTTCTACTTTATATAAATTACCCTCGAGGTAGTATTATTATTATTTAAATATTATAATAGTTATAAGAAGTTCTTTATTATAAATTTTATATCGAATTTCTAAACTTTATATTTTACGGGACTAGAAAGCGATAGGATATTATTTATTATTATTTTATAACTATATTAAAATCCTAGTTATAATAAAATTAGAAGTATTTATCTTAATCCGAATTTTTAATTCTAGATTAAAGTATATAAGAATAAGTATAAATATAAATAAATCGCGAAGTAGGTAAAATATTTACTCTATCTTTTTAAGTTATTTAAATAGACTAAACTTTTTACTATTTTAACTACTTTTAAATAAACCCGTTAATAAACCTATTATCTACGAATAACGATAAATAAATCGACGATAAAAATTAACGAAGCTTAAAAATACTTATATATTATAAAAGAACTTTAGTTTAAGCCAGGATTAAATTATCTTAAATTTATATATATTTATTAATATACTTTCGGTATTTATAATAAACTCTAGAAATTTAATTAACCGAGTAAAGAACTCGTATTTTTTAAAACTCGCGAATAAAGAATATTTTTATAAGTATTCGAGTATTTATTATATATAATTAATATACTCCTCTTTTAAATCTAAATAAATTAGGATATTATTTAAATAAATAATATAAAATATATTTACTAAATCCGTTAATGATTTATTAATATAAATTTATAAAATAGTAAATATATTCGTTAAATTAAAAGATATTACTATATATTTAAAAAGATTATTTTGTATATAAAATACTATTTTCTATTTATCGTTATTCTTAATTTTTATTCAATAATAAATATAATTTAAATTAAGATTTCGTCATTTATATAATATTATTTAAGCGGTCTAGTATTTTATTAATTAAAAGTAACGGGTAATAATTCTTAATAATAATTTTATTAAAACCTCGGTAGTCGATATATATTTATAATTCGTTATTCTTCTTTAGAATAAAAAGAATAGGAGTTTCTCTAAAGTTTATAAAATATTCAATTTAACCCTTTATTAAAGTATTTTTAAATATCTCTTTAATTCTGAAAATTTAGAATTCGATAAATTATAGAGAGGTTTTATCGGTAAATCTTAAAAACTCTTATTAAAACCCTAGTTACCGACCGCGCGGATAGAGCTAGTAGCGTCCTACTAGTAATTTTTACTAAGAAAAATTATTAATAAAATATTACTAATAATCTTAATTTACGAATAAGGCTACTAGTATCCTATTAATAAATTTAATAAATTAGAGGTCCGGGTAAATAACTTTTAGTAAATTTAATAAATCGGGGGTTTAAGTAATATCCTATTAATAATTTTAAATTAATTTTAATAGGATTAATAATTTTAATAATTTATATATATTATTAATATATTTAAGGGGGAAGCCCTATTATAGGGCTGAAATAAATAAAATTCTATAATTATCGCTATTAACGATAGCGACCCCTAGCGACGACTATTAACGCTAGCGACCTACCGGGCCCGGAATAATAAATTTTAATAAAAGTTCTTATAGGGGCGTCACCCGGGTATATCCAAGGAGTATATATATATAAATATTATATTATTTCGTATACTATAGCGTATACCTTAGTATATACCTTAGTATATACTATAATTACGTATATTATGGGGGGCTTTTATCTAATATTTTAAAGACTATTATAAGAGATATATATCGTATACTATTTAAAATATCTTTATATATACTATTCGTATATTATTCGTATATTATTTAATAGTATATACAAGCTACGTACGCTATTATATATATTATAGGGTATACTATAATCTATACTATAACCTATACTATAGCGTATACTAATATATATATAAATACGTATACTATAGGGTATATAATGGGCTTATTCGTTTAATATTTAAATTATTAATTATTTATCGAGTTACTAACCTTATTAATAGTAAATACTATTTATTAATAGGACTCTACCCGGACCCCTAATTTATTAATCCTATTAAACCTCGGGTCGGTATTTGTTAAAACTCTCCGTTCAATATCGTAGTATAACGTCGATAGGACCTAGGTTAGTACTCGTAGAGAGAAGTATTAAAGATTAAAGGATAGTAGGTTTTATATTAATATAAGATAAAATTAAATAAATTTAATGAATTTGATTAATAGTTTAATGAACGTCTATATTCAGAATCTATAATTGAAAGTTTTATGGGAAGTTAAATACGAAGCTCCTATTTACTCGGAAAATATATAATTTATATAGAAGAAAGAAACTACGCTATTTATTTATTTACCCGCTTATTCTAGTATCGAGTAAACAAACGGTTAAACGTTTATTTATTTAATAATTTATATATTATATCGAGTAGTAAATAATCCTTTAATATATTAAGTATATTAAATTTATTAAGGTTTTTAGCGAACTTTAATCGTAATATTACCCCTCCCTTTTAACCTTCTTTATTTTTAAAAATAATCCTATATCTTCTCGTTAAATAAAGTAATATAATAAACTATAGGAATAAGTTATTTCTAAAAGTCTTATAACTATAGTTATATATATATATTACGTAATACGTTAAACCGAATATCGATTATCCTCGTTATTATTAAAATACGGGGAGTATATTAAGACCGGGAAAAAATACGAGTCTTTAAAATTTATTATTAATTTCTTAAGAATTAATAAGGCTTTAGAGCGTTTAGAACGTAAAGAAGAAAAAATTAAAATTATATAAAAAGCGGCGAACGAAGTCGTTAATTAAAAGAATACGAAGTTAAAGAAACTTTACTAATAAAAGAAATTCCTGAAGGAGTATGAATAGAAGATATTCGATAAAGGTTTCACGGATATAAAGGAGTTAGAGTATCTAAAAGAATTTAAGAAATTCGGTGAAATAAAACGTACGATAGCCTCGGTTTCGTAATTCGACGATTTTATATCCTCGTGATCCCTTTCGCTAGGGACCTTTAATTAACTTTTTTATATCGTTATTCCTAGAACTTCTTTAGAAGTTCCCGATAATTAATTAAATTCGTTAATAACTCCTAAATATTTTCCGATTTATTATAATTTTTTTATTTAACGAGGTAGTTCTAATTTTTTTAGTCTAGAATCTCCTTTATTTTAAACTCCGTTTCTTCTTTAATCGAGAAATAAAAGATATCTTATAAAGGTATCTTAAAGTTTACTAGCTTTAATCGAGAGATATAGAATATTAAATATATTTTAGCGTCGGCTAGAAGATTTAATTTATAATTAATTAATCCTTTACTCTTTTTAATCGAAAATAATCCGATTTTAATATAATCTAGTTTCTTACTCGGTCTTTTATTTATTATATTTTTTATTAAGAAATATATTTTATCCCCCTTTTTTAATTAAAGATACTTTTTTCGATATTTATTTATTATTAATTTAGTCCGAGTATTTATTAATTCGATCTAGGTTTATATTTTCTTATATAACGTTTTTATATTAATTATATAGACTAGCGCCCTATACGCGTTAGGTCCCTACTTTAGGTTTAGAAATATATTAACGTATTTTCTATAATTTATAAAGAATAGTATAAGTTTCGTTATATTAGACTACGTATTATTAAATATTAATTAAATTATAAATAGAAGTCTTACTTAATCGTTTTATTTCTTATTTATATAATATCGTAAATATATTTTTATTATTTAGTTAGTCCGCTCTATCTATTTATCCGTTTATAGGTAATATATAATTAATATTCGTAATTTAATTCCGATAGTACTAATTAGTATTCTTTAATAATTAGAGGTAAATTATTTATCTCGGTTAAAAGTAATTAACCTAGGTATCTTATAATCTCTAATAAATCGATCTAGTAGTACGAAGGCGATTTATTCGGCTTTATAAGTTTCCTTAATTAATATTATTATTATATATTTATTAAGTTTATTATAAATTACTATTATAGAGTTAAAGATTTCCGATATAATAGGGTCCTTTAATTTCGGTAATTTAATAACGAAATTTATTATAATATCGTCTTATAGTATTTCCGGTACCGGGGCGAATTAGATTTAACTATATTTAATATATCTTATAGATTTATTCTACTAGTATTCGATATATTCTTTAATATATTTCTCGACGTACGACTTTAGTCCTAGCGCGTCGTATTCTTTATAAATAAATTCTATAATTTTAATAACTTTAAAGTATCCTTAGACTAGATTATTATAATAATCGCGAATAATTTCCTTAAGATATTCTTTAGGAAGATAAGTCTTTTTATTATATTCTAATAGTTTAGTTTATAGTTATTAATTTCTTAGTATAGTAGTTAAGGTATCGTTTTCGTATTCCTTCTAAATACTATTAATAATTCCGGGAATAGAGATATATAACGTCGTTATTAGTTATCGTACTAGGACTAGTGATTTATCCTATTATTAAATAAGAATTAGTTATATTATTACGTCCTTATCCTTTATATAGTCCTCTCGTTTATTAAATATATCGGCGCGACCGTTATTCTTTCTTAAGATATAGAAAATCTTAAATTTATATTATCCTAATAGCTCTAACTATTTAATTTACCTTCGATTTAACTATTTTATCGTTATAAAGTTGAGAAGATTCTTATAGTCTATAAAGATAGTAAGGTTTAAGTAGTTTTTTATATATACCCTTTATTATTCTAGTACGGATACTACTACTAGTAATTTTTTATTATAGATATTATAGTTTTATTCCGTTAATGATATTTTTCTAGAATAGTATATAATAGGATATTATTTATCGTCTCTTTATTAGAGTATATAAGTGTTTATTATTAAATTTAAAATATCGGTTTCGATTCGAGCTAGTTCGTTACTCTGAAAGAAATATAATACCGGCGGTTTCTTATAGACCTCTTTAAGCGCCTTAAAAGATCGTTATTATTCTTTCCTCTATTAGAAAGCGATATCTTTTTTTATAATATTTAATAATAGTAAGGCCTTTTTAGAATAATTTTTAATAAATCTTTTATTAAAGTTCGTAAATCCTAAGAAACTCTATACTATCTTGATATTATATAATATAGATTATTCTTTAATACTCCTAATCTTTTTAGGGTTTATATAAATACCTTTAGTATTAATTATAAATTTAAGGAATTTAACTAATTTCTTATAAAACTCGTATTTCTCTAGTTTAAAAAGAAATCTAGTTAATAATAAATAAGTTAGGATATTTTATATATATTAGATATATTCTTCCTTATTAGTAGAGTAAATTAATATATTATCGAGGTATATAATTATTATTATATCTAGGTATACTTATATAATATTATTAATTAATATTTAATAAGTTATTAGTGCGTTAGTAAATCCGAAGGGTATTATTAAATATTCGTAATAATTATATCTAGTTTTAAAAGTAGTTTTCTACTCCTCGCCTTTTTTTATTCGAATTAGATTATACGCGCCTCGAAGATCTAGTCGCGTAAAGATTTTTATTATTATAAACCGATCCTATAACTCGCTAATATTTAATAGAGGGTACCGATTCTTTACCGTAATATCGTTTAACTTTCGATAATTTATATAAAGTCGTAGACTTTTATCTTTTTTTATAATAAAGAGGATTAAATAACCTACTAGTAATTTAGATTCTCGAATAAATTCTTTTTTAAGATTCTCGTCGATATACCCGCGAAGTACTCCGAGTTCTTTTTTTAATAAAGTGTAAATAGGTCTAAATATCGGTATTTTACTTAATTCGAGTTCGATTTTATAATCCTATAATTAATATTTAGGTAATATTTTTATAATTATCTCTTCCTAAAAGAGGTACTTTTATCGTTAATACTTTTTAAGAATATTAGGAGGTTCGTCTTTACTTTTAGAAACTTTAATTTATTCGCCCTATTAACCTTTTTAATTAATATATATCGAGTCGGATTCTTATATAAAGTTATTTTTATACGAAGATAAAATATTATAAATTTCGACTAGGCTACGGTTCGATTTTTTATTTATAACTATACTTTATAGGCGTATAGATATTATATTAATAACGTCTTTAATACGCGGAAATATAAATACTCCTCTCGTTTAATTTATTATTAAATTATATTTCTTTAACTAAGGTATTCCTAGAATAATATAATAAATAATTATTCTTATTATATCGAAGGTAATTTCCTTATAGTAGCGTTAAATAATAATTAATAACGAGAATATTTCTTTATTTACTCTTCTTATTAATAGCTTCGACCCGTCGGTTAATTAAAATTTATATTATTTTTTCTTTTCCCGAGTTAGTAGGTTAATTACCTAAATTATTATTCGAGATATAAAGTTATTAGTTACTCCTAAATCTATTATCGTAACGATTTTATATTCGTTAACTTTTACCGGTATTCGTATATATATATCGTATTAAACTAAGTATAGATATTATTCTAAAATTAATATATTAATCTCCTCGTATTTTCTCTTAATATAAGGGACTAGTCTTTTCCCGACGAAAATAAAAATCTATAATATTCTTTAAACTTAAAATACTTTTCGTAATCTTCGGTTAAATAATAATATTATTCGTTCTAGTTATAGTATTTTATCTTTTTACTATATTTTATCTAGTTTTATAATCTTAATTATTATTCTTTATTATGGCCTAGGAAGACTTAGTTCTCCTTTTTCTTAATTAAATACTACGAATAATTATCTTTAGCGTAGTTATTCCACTAATTATAATTATATCTTAGTTTTATAATATACTTTCGCTCTCCTAAGTTATCGTAATAATATTTATAATATTCGTTTATATATATTAACTAGTATATCTCTCTATATCTTAAGTAATATTTATTATAAATATAATTAATCCTAAAAAGTTCTTTTTTTTCTTTTTTCTTATCTTCGGGTTTCTCTTCTAATACGATAAATTAGGTTTTAAAATTATCGAGGTAGTCTACTACCTAAAGTCATCCTTTAGAAGTTATTATATTTTATTTTTATTTTTATCCTTCCTTTAAATCCTCCTTTAAATTTTTATTATTATTATTATCTAGTTCTTCGAGCTCTCGAATTCTTTAAATAATTTTTTTTTTAATCTCCCTTTACCTTTTAAATAAATTATTAAATATAATATCGTTTTATATTAAATCTTTAGGGGACCCGGTTATATTATCTAATATCTCCTTCTTAAATATATTTAACTATTATCGATTTATTATATTTTTCGAACGATAGTTCCTAGCGATATAGCCCGGTTTATTATAATTATAATAATTTATTATTTTTTACCTCTTTATTATTATTTATTTCTTTTCTAGAATTCTTTTATAAGTTCTTTTTTACTGAAATCGAGTTCTATTAAAATATAATTATACGGGTTAAGTTTCTTATAGCGGTAACGATTAACCGAATTATATTCGTTATTATAAACTCCTAAATATTTTCATCCATTAACTCCTCCGTTATAACGTTTCTCTATTACGCGTTCGTATAATTTATCGTTAATTTTAATTACTTATTCTATAAGTATATCGAGGTCCTTTATAACGGCTTTTACTTATATAAGTTCGTTTTTTATATTATCTTTTAATCCTCGTCGATATATTATTATAAAAGTAGTATCGTCCTAGTCCGTTAATATTATATAATATTAGAACTACGCTAAATAGTTAGATATAGACCTTCGTTATATTAAATATTAAATAACGCGAACTACTATACTATTTTCGTTAGATAATTTAAATATATAGCGAATCTTAGTTTTAAACCTAGAGAAGTTCTCTATCTAAAGCTTTACTAATAAGTTATCGTTATTATTTACGACTTCTATATAACGCTTTAGGAATAATTTAACCTATTTCTATATATTACCTCTTATATAGATTATTATAAAGATTATTTATTTAATAACTAGTATAGTATTCTCGTTAAATACGAAGAATAGTTAGAGTTATAATAATTAATTATTAAATTTCTTACACTCTTTATAGTAGTAATTTAATTAAGTAACTTTAATACGGTCCCCTTCCTTTATAATATTACGTCTTTTAGTACTATTTTAGGTATTTAAGGCTAGGGCCTTTATTAATTTTAAGATATTTATCCTAAAAATACTCAAAGTATTAAGGCTCTCCGTTTAATATTATAATAAAATATCGATAGAACCTAGGTTAGTACTCGTAGAAAGGAGTATTAAAAATTAAAGGATAATAAACTTCGTATTAATATAAAATAAGACTAGATAAGTTTAATAAATTTAATTAATAATTTAATAAACGTTTATATTTAGAATCTATAATTAAAAGTTTTAAAGGAAATTAAATACGAAGCTCTTATTTACTCGGAAAATATATAGTATATATAGAAGAAAGAAACTACGCTACTTATTTATTTACCCGCTTATTCTAGTATCGAGTAAATAAGCGGTTAAGTATTTACTTACTTATTAGTCCATATATTACGTCGAGTAGTGAGTAGTCCCTTAGTATACTAAATATACTAAGTCTACTAAAGTTCTCAGCGAGCCTTGATCGTAATAGTATTTAATATAGAGTTTTAATATAAATCCTTAGATAATTTTCTAATAGAGTTAATAATATTTAAAGTATATTAATATTTACTTTTAAAACTTACCGATACTATATAGTAGGTTACTTTTTATATTAATAATATAATCGTTATCTTTATACGACGGTAATCGACCCGCTTCTTTATTTAAAAAGATATCGTTAAAATCTATAAATTTATCGGGAAGCGTAGGCGATACGATAATATAATTATTAGAAAATATTATATTAATAATAGTATCGTCTTTCCTACCCTCGTTTCTATTAATAGGATTTTAATTAAAGAGACTAGCTTTAATATAAATTAATATATAAATAACTAGTTAAATCCTTAATAAATTCGTAAAATCCTTGAATAATTCTAATATATACATATTTAGCGTGATACCGAACCGTTAGATATATATATTATAATTAATTTAAATCTTTTTCTTTTTTATAACTAGTATATTTATAATAATAAACGAGCTTTTTTTATTAATAAAGTAAAAGATATTATTATACTCTTTCGTTTATCTCTATAAATCGGTTAACTAGTAGACGATATTATAAATATTATAATAATAAATAAATTACCCGTTTATTTATTTAGGAGTCGAGAGCGGCTCGTTTTTAAAATACTCTAGGTTATACTATTATATAAATATTTTATTAATAATATTTATCTCTACTCCTAGATCTTCATCTATTTTAATATAAATAGTTTTATATCGATATTAATTAGGTTTATAATGACTTCGTTATTAATATTTATACTCGGTCGGGTTTTTATTTCTCTTTATTCCTTTAAAATAAAGACTTCCCTAAGGGTTTATTATTTTTTAACTCTACGCTATAATTATTAATATAATTAATAGTCTTTATTTTTTTCTCTAGATATTTATTAGAGTAATAGCCGAATTTATAGTAATTAAAATATTTAATATTTTTAAGATTCTTATCGCTCCCGCGAGTCGTATATATTTTATTTATACTTTTATAATTATTATTATTAGAACCTTATCTCTTTATATTAGATTTATTTTTATTATCTCCGTTTTTTAACTCCTTTTTATACCTCTTCCGTAGTCCTGATAAATTATTTTTTATTATTTTATATCTTAAAATCCCGACTAAGATTACGTTTATAAAATATCGTAAACGATATAAATTCGGTATATTTAATAAAAATATTTTAAGCTCGATTAATTTCTTTTAAAATATCGGGTTTTAAGCGGGTTATTAGATATATTATTTATTACTCTTTATTATAAAGAGGTAGTTCGGTTTCTAGGGTAATAAAATAAATATCGAAATCTCCTATTAATTAATTATTCCTCTAACGTATATATTAATATTTAAGATTCGTATTCCTAACTCGGTTTAAAGAGTCCTTATTTACGTTAAATAAATAATTAGAAAAGAATTTTTATATTAATATATTTATTAGATAAAGTTCTTTATATTTATTTTATAATTTCTTAATTTACTTCTTTAAATAAAGTATTATATATAAAATCTTCTTTTCGTTTATTCGAAAGTTTACTAGCGTTAAGCGGTACGTAGTTTTTATATTATAAATTTATTCTTAATAATTCTACGGATTCTTTGTATAAAAATCCCGTAATTTCGATAATCGTAAATTACTTTAATTTATATTAAGACCGATTTAACTACGATTTATCGTCGGGCCGTTTTCGTTTTTTATATTCAATTTTTAAAAACTATCTTCGATTTTCTTATCTCCTTTACCTACGACAATATATTATAAGTTTTCGATATTCTTTTAAATTATAATAATAAAAGCCTCTTTCTCGAGGGCTTTTTATTTCTATTTTAATTTTATAAATTATTAATCTACCGTTAAATTAATATTCTTTAATAAATTTTTTATATTTTTATTTAAAGTATTAATCCCGTATATCTCGCCTCCGGGATAATTATTTCTAAAGAGGTTTTTTATACTTTTAACGGATTATTACCTAAAAAGATTAGAAGAGATAAAAATTATTAAGTTATAATACCTAAAATATCTATAATAATATAAAAGTAAATATAAAATCTTAATAGAAGGATAATCTTTATATTTAAATAATAAAATTAATTTTTAAAGAGTTAGAGCGAGGGCTCCGAGTTTTTTATTTCTAAAAAAACTCTAAAATACTAAAAGTTATAAAATAATATTATAATATAAATAGTATAACTACGCTGTATATTTTCTTATAGGATTTATATATTATATTTAATAGCTATTATAAAGCTAGTCTTAATATAGTATAATAATTTAATCTCTATATTTAAATAATAGAATTAATCTCTAAAGAGTTAGAGTAAAGACTTTAAACCTCCTATTTCTAAAGAGACTCCGGAGTATCAAAAGTTATAATATAAGATTATAATATAAATAGTATTACTACGCCATATATCTTTTTATAGGATTTATATATTATATTTAGTAACTATTATAAAGCTAGTCTTAGTATAGTATAATAATTTAATCTCTATATTTAAATAATAGAATTAATTTCTAAAGAGTTAGAGTAAAGGCTCTAAACCTCTTATTTCTAAAGAGACTCTAGAGTATCGGAAGTTATAATATAATATTATAATATAAATAGCGTAACCACGCTGTATACTCTTTTTATAATATCTATATATTATATTTAATAACTATTATAAAGCTAGTCTTAATATATTATAATAATAACTCTATAAAAACGATTATTTAAATCGATTAATTTTAGATAAAATATTTTTAATATTTATATCTACTAATTATTATAAGAACCTTAAATTACTCGGAGTTTTATATTATATTAAATATCTCTTTTATTATCTTACGGTAACTCTATTATTTATTATAGAGTTAGTATTAAAATAGTTATTATCTTTTTCGTATATAGTCCTTCTACGAGTTAATTAATTGATTAATAAATTTATTTATATATTTATTTAAATAAAATTACTTCGCTTATAAAGGAGTTCTATAGAATATATATAATATTTAATAACGTTATTGAATAACCGTTAAAGAAATCTTTTAAAAGGATAAAAACTTTAGTTTATCTTTAATCTCGGTTCTAGATATTTTAACCTATTAACTAGTAGACTTTTCTATATACTATTAATTCTTCTTCTAGGTTTCTTCCTCGCGTAGATTTTTAAAGTTAATAATTCTATATTAACCCTAGATAACCTCGTTATTTTATCCTTTATATTTACTCGTTCTTTTAAAAACTTATTATTTATCTCCGTTACGGGCCTAAGCTCTTATAGTATACGTAGATATAACCGTAGTTAAATACTATATATTTTATTATATTAATATACTAGCTCTATTATCCCTCTTTATTATTATTCTATACTTTTTTACTTTTATTCTTAACTATATACGCGTAGTTATTTCTTTATTATAATAGATTTTATATCTCGCCGATAACTTAATATAGTTACCCGGTTATTAAAGCTACGACTCCTATATAAATATTAATATCTAGGAGTATAAATAAAAATTCTTTTATTTATATAAATTTTATTTTACGTATCTATATTTTATTTATTTATTAATAACGGAGGAAAATATTTAGTTTTATAAAACTTTATATAATAATTATTTTATAATTCTTAAAGTAGAGGAAGCCCTTTATAATTCGAATATTATTAATATTTAATAGGTATTTAAGCGGGAGCCCTTATTTGGGCCTAAAGTTTCGACTTCGTATATATATATTTATTCTATACTCTTTCTTATATATAAGTATAATAAACGCGTTTCTTTTATAGTTCCTTTTTTCTAATATATCGAGCCGCGATTACGGTTACTTTTCTGATCGATTATATTATAGAGAGTTTATTCTTTATTATTTTAATTTATTAAAAAAGAGAGGGAGAGGAGGAGGAGGAAAAAAAAAAAGATTTCTCTTTATTAATACTATAATCGCGTTAAAAATATAGATACCGCTATAAAATAAGTTTAATACGTTATAATATAAAATCTTTTAACTTTTTAGACTATTATAAATAGTAGTTAAAGATTCGTAATTAGTAGGATATATATCTAGATCTCGTTACTAGCTCCTTCTACGAGTTAATAGTAATTAATTTAATTTAAAATATTATATAGAGTTCTCTAAATATACCTACGCTTCGGATTAATATAAAGTAGGGTAAGGATCGAGGAATAATCTCTACTCTAGCCTAGTATAGGGATTTCTTAATATAGGGCCTAGAGTAAAGTAAAATAAAATAGGGATTTATTAAAGAATCCCTACTACGTTAAAACGAATTTCTAGTAATTATTATAATAATCCTAGGGACGTATTATAGCTACTATTACCTCTATAAATATATATATTTATAGCTACTACTACCCCTATAAATATATATACTTATAGTTACTATTACTTTTATAGATATATATATTTATAACTACTACTACCTTTATAGATATACGTGTATTTATAGCTACTACTACTACTACCTCTATAGATATATATATTTATAGCTACTATTGCCTCTATAAATATATATATTTATAACTACTACTACCTCTATAAATATATATACTCATAGTTACTACTACCCCTATAGATATACGTATTTATAGAATAAATACTCGGACCTATAATTATTCAAGTTAATATTAAAATTAAGGGGACGTTTAAATAAGAGTTTAAATTTAAATTTTAAATTAACTCTTTTTAAATATTTATTAATATATTTTAATATTAGTATTTTCTCCTAAACTTAATATTTTATTCTAAAGAATTATTCGATTTAAAATCGGTTAAAAGGTAAAGAGGAATAATAGTAAATATTAATTATAATAATTATTATAATAATCCTCTCTCTATAGTATATTCTATAATATATATTATTATTTATATATAATAGAGGTAGTAGTAATTATAAATATATATATCTATAGAGGTAGTAGGAGTTATAAATATATATATCGATAAAAGTAATAATAGTTATAAGTATATATATCTATAAAGATAGTAGTAGTAATAACTATAAATATATATATCTATAGAGGTAGTAGTAGTTATAAGTATATATATTTATAGAGGTAGTAGTAGCTATAAATATATATATTTATAAAAATAGTAGTAGTAGTAGTTATAAATACGTATATCTATAGAGGTAGTAGTAGCCATGAGTATATATATCTATAGAGGTAGTAGTAGTAGTAGTAGTTATAATTATATATATCTATAGGGGTAATAGTAACTATAATACGCCCTTAAGACTATTATCTTAATATAGTAAAAATTCTTTAATAAATCCCTACCCTACCCTACCCTAATTTAGGGTAGAGATCGAACCGCGATCTCTACTCTATACTTTACTCTATTTTACCCTATTTTAATATTCCCTCTAGGGATCCCTACGTTAATCCGAAGTATAAATATACCTCCGAGTTACGTATCTCCGAGGAGTTATAAACGGCTTCGGTATTTCAATTCTATGAAAATAATCTTCGATAATAATAAAGACTCGATTATATATAGTCTCTACTATATACGGTAAAAATCTATTAATACTTATTTAGTTAAGTAATTATAATATAACTTCTATTATATAAACCTACTAGCGGCGGAGCGAGTATTAATTATAATTATATAGAGTTAGAGTTTACGTACTCCGATTCTCGTTATTATATTTATATTTAATACTAGTTTAAATTACCCTTCGGTCTATTATATTATTTACGTCGATACTCTCAATAGTCTCGTTATTTATAATTAGGAGACGGGTCGCGCGGGCCGAGATAAATTATATATAAATTATATTATTCTTCTATCCACGAAATAGATCGTCGACTAGAATTATATATATCGAAACGATTTCTTAATCTAGGATTATAAATAAATAACGGATTTCCTTTAATCTCGTTATTATTAATATAAATTATTAATAATTTATCTCGATAAAAATCTAGGAGGCCGGTTAGAGATTATATATAAGAATTAAATTCTATCTTCGTGTATTTTATATAATAACTCTTACTAGCCCCCGAGTTTTTAGAGATTATCTCGCTCGGTAACTCTAATTATCGCGATCGAGACTCTATATAATATTAGTTTCTCTAATAACTCTATAAATAACTATAATAGTAATCTATTAATAGGATTTATATATAATTCGAAAGTCGCTAGTAATAAAGAGATTAATAATATATCCTCGTCGAGTAAAGAGAATATATTTATATATAGGAGTAATTTAATTTCTTCGCCGATAATAGAGTAACGAGAGATTCTATATATATTTACTTTATATAATCGACTCGAGATTATCGCGAACGCCGAGGCGCGGGCTCTATATAAATAACGATTAATTTTATAAAATTAAATTTATATCCTCTACTTTTATCTCTATTAATAACGTGTCTTCTTTCTCTATTAGAATTATATATAATCTTAATTCGATAAAATACTATCTATTACGATCTTTATATCGTAATAAACTTTATACTTATAGCGATTTTAATAAATATATTTAATAAATATTAGGAGTAAATATATTTACTATATTTAATATAATAAATATCACGAGTAAATATATTTATTATACTCTATATAATAGATATTACGAGTAAATATAATTTCCTTCTATTAAATAAATAATTTTATTTTTTTATAAATAAAAACTTTATATTTAACTTTATTAAAATCTCTTAATTATAAATATTAAATATAAATAACTTTTTAATATTAAGCCTAATTTATATTTTATACGAAATTTATTATTTCTTAATTTTTGATACTTCTTTTTACGAGTATTAATCTAGGTTTTATTTATATTTTATTTTTCTTAAATAGATAGTATTAATACTTTAAGTTTTTTATAAATTATATTTTAGAATTAAAAAACTCTACTCTAAATATTTTAATTTCTAAAGATAATAATTAATAATTTAATAATAATTAACTTTCGTTATTATTTATATAAAAGATAAGATTTAATAATAAATTAACTCTCTTATTAAATTCTATTTAAAAGAGTAATATAATACCGAAGATATTAAAAAATAAATAAAATATTTTACTAAATTTAAAGTTAAAATATAACGTATATTCGAACCTTCGAATAAAAGTAATATAATAATACGTATTTTTAATATTTAATTTACGTCGGTAAACTAGAAACTAGCTTTAATAATTTAGAGATTAAATATATTATTTAAGATATTTAAAAGAGGCTTAAAATACTCTTAATACTCGACGGTAATTTAAAGCGCCCGATAATAACTTAATAATAATTCGATAATAACTCGGAGTTAATACGTAGTTAACTTCGAGTATTTAACGCGCGTAAATAATACTAAATATATATTTACTTTAAGGGTCGCTTTAGGGGCTAGATTATATAATTTAAAATTTAAATTTTTAAAGATTCTTAATATTCTTAAATTATCTTTATCGATAATAGTGACTCTTTAAGATTATTTTTAATATTAATAAATTTTAATCCTCGGAATCGATCGATTTAGGCGAAATCCTCGCGGGGGTAATATATAGACTATATATTTAAATATATACTAGCGGTTTTAGAGATATAATAGTAATATTTATAAAAATATAAAAACGATAAAACTATAACTATAAATTAAATAAAAAGTTATAATTATAAATAGAATAGGGTTATAATTATAAATAAAGACTATAAACGAGGGTTAAAATTAATAACGTATATTTAATTTAGCGCCCGTTAATAGTAATATTAAATTTATTTAATATATACCCGAGTAATTTTAGGCCCCTTAAGTCTATATCTCGAGTATATATTAAATTAGTAGATAAATATTATATTCAAGGCTCTTAGAGTACCCGCCGAGTATTTTAAATTATAATCGAGTTACTTTTTATTTTACCGACGTAGAAGAGATCTATTACGGAGTATATAATTTAATTTTAATAAAACTTCGCTAAAACGGAATAAATAATACTACTTTTATAATAATATATCGACGAGGTTTAAAAAATAATATAAAGGATAAATTTATATAAATTAATTCGGTTCTAGATAATTTTAATAAATTTATAAAAAAGTAATTAATATTAATAATAACCTCTTTAAACGACTAATAAAGAAATATTATAATAAAGGAATTAAAAATAAAGATTATAAACGATTAAAATTCTTTACGCGCGGAAACGATACGAACGACTACTAGTATAATTTATAACTTAATCTATACGAGTTAATATTAGTAGAATTAGACTTCGATAAAGACGAATTCAAAAATAAATTCTATAGAAAAAGTAAATAATATAATAGGGGAAAGAAAATATTAATTTATTATAATTATAATAAACTAGGTTATATAGTTAAGAATTATTAATTTAAGAATTTAAGAATTCGACTTTAATTAAATATATTTAAAAAGAAGGTATCGATTAATATAACTAGATCTTCTAAAGATTTAATATAAAACGATCGGATTCTAGACGAATTATTTAATAAAAATAAATAGAGATAAATATCTAATAAAGGATTAAAGAACTCAAAGCGTTAATAAAGAATAATAACTTCGAAGTATTAGATTTTAGTAGTAATAATAATAATAAAATTTAAATAGAGTTATATAAATAAGAATAAAAACTAAATAAAATTTAATCGAAGTTAAAGTAATTAAAGTAATCAAGAGAAAGATATTTTAAAAAATAACTAATTATTTACATAATTCTAGAACCTAGATTCTTATATTAAACGAAGTTTAAAATAAAAAGAAAAATACCCTTTAAGTATTAAGAAAATAGATTATATTTATAATAAAAATTATCCCGGGTATATCTTTATATATTGAATAATATATTTTAACGAATATTATTAATATTATTATAACTCTACGAGAGTTAAGAAGTATATTATAAAATTATAATAAAATTATAACTATTAGAATAACTATTAATTAAATAATTAATATATAATATTTAATAAAGAAACGATAAAGAGTAACGTTTCTAGGATATAATAAAAATTAGTAAATTATTCTTGAGAGGTAATACTTGAAGAATATTAAATTATATGAAATTACCGAGTAGTATTACTATTTAATAAATTATTATAACTAATATCGAGAAGTGAAGCGATATTATAAATTCTTATTATCTTCGGGAAAAGAGTAATCTCTTATATTAAAAAGAAGTATAGAGAGGTTAATATATTAATTTCAAATAAATACTTATACGTAGTTTAATACGATATATATATGAAAATATTAGTAAGAATTAACGATTATAAAATCATTACGATAATTAATTCTAAAATTATAAGAAACTTTATCTTTAACTCGATAATTTAAGTAATTAATTTATCTACTCGGAGGAAAAAGAAACTTTATAATCTTTAAATAATTAATAAATTAGAATTATTAATAAGAAAGATAAAAAAAAAATCTCGTTATTAATTTTAATTCAATAATACTATAAAGAGACTGTTTTTAATATAGTCAAAATAATTTTTTATTATATTATATTAGGGATACCTTAGTTAAAGAAATATAATTTAATAATTAATTAAAAAGAGAAGTATTTATATTCCCGCGTATAAAAGATATTACTTATTATAATTTTAAAAAAAATAACGGATTCTACTAAATAAGAAATTAAACCGAAAAGTAGTTAAAGTATATATTATTTTATCTTCGAATAAAAACGATTCAAAATTAGAGTCTAATTCGATATATATTAATAAAGATTGATTAATTAATGAATTTCTATACTTATTCTAGTAAAACTACTTTATTAATAAGGGAGTTCCGCGAATATATTCTTAGTAGGGTTACTAGTAGTTCCTACTAGTCGCTAAAGAAACCTCGTCGGTTAAAAACTCTAATTTATCGATAATTTATCTCTTTTTCTTACTAGTTAGTAGCCGATAATTATAATTATTCTAAAATATTATTTATCCCTTCCCTCCGTTTTCTTTTTATTTTAATTTTCTTAATTTTATTTATTTATCTCGTGGGCCTATAGGTTACTTTATTCTATATTTATTAAATATCTACGACTCTTTAGTCGGTAGTTTCTTCTTTTTCTTCCTTTTCTTTATAGGCCTAGATATATCGTTAAGTCCTAGTAGTAATTTAAATTATATTAATTATTCTTTAATAAAAGAGAATTAACCGACTTACTCCGTCTTTATTATTTACCGCGTAGTTATATATATATTTTAGGCCTAGGTTAATATCTTCTTAAGATTATATATATTTATTTATTTTATAAACTCCGTTTTATCCCTAACTAGTTCTAGGTAAAATAATAATATATACTTTATACTTTATTTTCTTTATTTATACTAGTAGTTAATACTACGGATTATAAATACCTTTATTCGGTATAACAATTTATTTCATCCGATTTTACTATATTTTAATTATATTATTATAAAGTTTTTAGTCTTTTTTAATTAATTATAATAATTAAATTAATCCCCGAATAAATCTTTTTTTTAAACCGGGTTAATAACTTATATAAAAATCGTTATTTTATAACTCTTTTATTTATTTAATTATTATTAACGGGCTTAACTTTTTACTCTTTAATTAATAACTTTAATATCCTAATATTCTTCGATATTTTCGATTAAGTTTATCTAGTTTTTTCTCCTCCTTATAGTTATAATTATTTTATATTATTTTTTAAATCCTAAAGCGCGAATTACCTAGGCTTTTTTTATTATTATTAATATCGGAGATATTTATTATTACCTCCCTCTTCTACGCTAGAGTTTATTCTAAATTTATATACTTTTTATAGTCGTAATTAAGTAGGTCCCTCGATTTATTTAATATTATATTACTAGGCGGTCTAACTAGAGGTCGATTAATATAACTACCGACTCGACTTTAAATACTAGAATTAGAGTAGTTTTAAATACTTTTAAAACTATCTTAAAGTAATTATTTTAAATAATTACTAACTTCTTTATATATATCTTTATAATCTTTATTATTCTTTATAATTAATATTATATCGGAGTCGTAAACGTTAATATCGGTCTAATTACTATATTATATATTATTTTATACTTCGCGAAACTAGCGCCCTATATCGAAGTAATTAGGTGTTTTATAACACGGCTTTAGTTAACTACTTTAGTTTTAATTTAAATTAAATATAGTTTTTAATTTAATTTTAAATCGATATATAGCCCTAAAACCCTAATACTCGCTTTAGGTTCGATAATTATATTTTTAAAATTTATCGTTATTTCTATATTAAATTTCTTCGGCGTTAGAGATATATAAACTAGTTTATATTTCTAGGGGGTAAATAACGCTCTATAAATAACTATTTATTTTAGATAAATATCGTAGGCTCGTTTTAAATTCGTATAGTTTTTTTTTATACTCTTATTATAAATAAATAAATAGATATCGTCTATAAATCCTCCGACCTATATTAATAGATTTATTTTAATATACTCCTCGATTAATAGTATATTAAAGAATAAAAAGAGTACCGGTAAAATAGGCGATTTTTATAAAATACGCGTTATTACTTTCTTTACTTTACTCGTTCTTTCTTTAAATATTACGGATATAGTTTTATCTAATAGAAAGTTTACTATCTAGTCGATAATTAGGCTCGGTATATCTTTTATCTATAAATCGTATAATAATCTTTTATATAAAATATTATCGAACGCTTTTATTATATTTAATAATAATAGGTTTATTATCTTTCCCCTCCCGTTCCTATTATAGTTGTATATAGTATATACTATATTTATAAAGGTCTTTAACGCGGTTTTAATTAAACGCTTTCGTCTAATTTTTATTTATTATAGTAGTAGTAGTTTATACTCTTTTATTATATTATTAAATTTTTTAAAAGTAACTACCTCTAGCGCTTTATTAAATATATTAAAGAGTACGATAAATCTATATAGTTTTAACTCTAAATAATCGCCTTTCTTCGGTTTTTTTAAAATTATTATATTAGTTTTTTTAAAATACTTTAGGTAGTATCTTTATCTAAAATAAACCTAGAATAAATAAATAATAATATTTATTACTTCCGTTTCTATTATAGTTTTTAGGAATCGTTTTAAGATTCTAGTTATTCTTAATATTTTATTAATAACTAGGTATTATATTACTTTATATATTTTTATCCTAATTATCTCCTAGTTTATTTTAACGGGCTTTAAGTATTTTATTCCGTCGATATTATTTAAATTTATTATTCGTAAAAAGGGAAATAATACTCTTTATAAAGTTTTTATTTTACCCTCGAAATCTTTAATTTTTCCTCCTTTATTATCTTTAATAACTAGGAATTAAAGGAGTTTTTTAAAGTGGTTATTTTTCTCCCTTTTTTAATTTATAAATTTTTATACTCCCCTCGGCTTTAGCGAGGCTTTATATATACTTTTTTATTAAAAAAACGTTTTCGTTCTTCGAATTATATATATTCTTTTATTATTTAATATATCTAGGGCCTTTTTTATCCGGGTATTTTAATTTCGTTTATATTTCTTTATATATTCCTTTACCTTTAGCGTAATATTAATATAGCGGGAGTTTTAATAAGATTTAGCTCTTTAATATAAACGGGCCTATAATATTATAAACTTAATAATTTTTTAAAAGCCTCTTATTATTTTATTTAGATATTAATTAATATTTTTTTTACTTTTAAATTTTAATTTCCTTAGCGCCTAATAAAGAGACTTTATAACTTATTATATTTCCTCTTAAATAACGTTATCCTTAATCTTTTTTTAAATATACCGAGTATATAATATTATTTCTTTTTATATTTGCTCGAATTTTATTACTATTAACTTATAATTAGAGTTATAGTATAAATCTTCGCGGACTATAAAGTTATTTATAGCCTAGTATACTCCTTTTATAAAAAATAATAAATTAATTATATTTTCGTATTTTTAAATCTTTTATATAATAGATATTTTTAATAGCTCTAGTTTTATTTCCCTCGACTTTATTATTCTTAAAAGATAGTTAGTTATAGTAAAATATATATATTATTTAATATTATTTTAATTAAAGTAATAGAGCTTAAAGTCCTTTAAAAAGATATATTCGTTTTCTTTTATTAATATTTTCTTTGGTAATAATAATATTAACGGGCTATTAATCGAGGTATACTATATTAATAATAAGTTATATATATTATAGATTTATACCTCTTTATAATAAAGGATCCCTCGATTAATAGCCTCCTCCTCCTCGATTTTATCCAATTAAAACTTCTTTTTATTTCCTCGCTCGTTTAGTATAATTCTTATAAAGTATAAATCGCTTTTATAATAAATTAGTTCTTAATTACCCGTATCGATTCTTTTATTTATATAGAAATATATACGGGCCTTTAGGCCTCCCTTATATACTAGGTAGAAATAATTAATATTATTATTATATAGCGTCTAGGTAGTAGGATTCTAATTAGGCTCTTAAATAATTATAATATTAATATTTTTCATTTACTCGTTTTAGAGTAACTTTATTATTAGTTTCGATTCTTTCTTAATATTATATTATATAATTTTAAATTAAATACTATAATTTATTATATATTAATATTATATTCGTTAATTCCTTATCTATTTCTTAATTATTTAATAATATTAATTCTAGCCGGTTTTTATTTAATTACTCGAATATTATTATTAAAAAGTTATTTAGGACTTAAAGGATTATTTATTTAAATATTATTATTAATTTATTATATTATCTCGGCCTCCTTATTTTCCTAGATATAGTAACCGTATTTTAGATTTTATTAATTATATCCGTTATTATTTTCCTCTTCTTTATACCCCTTGTTAATATTAATATAAATTTATCGCTAGTTAATTATACCTAGGAGCTTAAGGTTATTATCCTCGATAATACCGCGAATTACCTAGGTTTATTCTTTAATTTTTATCGGATTCGGTATATCTCCTTTTATTTAACTAGGCACGCTTTACTCTAGGATTTATAATATTTAAAATAAACTATATAGCGCTTTTCCTTCGGGCTTTTAATATTATATTTATATAATTAATAAAATTCTATATATATCCTATATTTAGATTAGTTTTTATAAATTAGAGTTATATAACCGTACCCCTAGTAATTAAAATACTACCTCGGGTTATTTATTCTCTCCTACCCTTTATATAGTAGTAGTTATTCGTTTTTTAGAAACTTATCCGTTACTAGTCTATTTACTATATCTAGGTCCGGGATTTTAAAAAGGACTATAAATTTCTTTTATAACTATATTCGTCTAACTTAAAGACGAATCCTAGTTATTTTATATTTACGATATTTAATCCTAGATATAGCCTATGATTATCTTTCTTTAATATTTTTATTATTATTTTTTAATTATTTATATCGACGGCCTCCTTCTTTACGTTATATATTATTATTATATAGGTTTATTTTAATACTCTCGCCGAGGGGTTAATACTTTTTATCTATTTAATTATTTTCTCTAAATCTTATTTTACCTCTATTATTATATAATATAAAACGAAGTCTTTTTTTATTATTTATTTTACTCTAATAATCGACTCCGTTATTAAATAGACTCCGTTCTAGAATATTTTAATTAATTAAAAATTAGTTATCTTCCTAAATTATCTCTTAGCCTTAATATTATTTATTTTAATTATCAATTATTTGGCTTTCGCGCTAGTCGTTATTACTAGGGGAGGGGGGTTCGTTTCGACTATATATCTCGATAGAATAAATATATATCCACGGGTAATATTAGCCTAGTTTTATACTAGTAATATAAATATACTCCTCGCCCTAAGTTTTTAAATTTTTTATTTTAACGAGTTTATTTAGGCCTCCTAGAGCCTACGCTCTTCTACCGATTTTTATATATAATTAAAGATTATTCCTAGCGCGATTTATATTAGTTATAGTTTATAGTATATTATTTATTATACCTCCTTATATTCTATATCTTTTATAATTTTTATTATAGTTACTATTAATTCTTTTAAAGTTTTTATACTCTTTTTATACCCTCTTATTTAATTACTAGTTTTATTTTATTATTATAATATCTTCGTTATATTAAAACGCGCTAGTAGTTTATTCTCTACCTTAATACTTTAAGTTCTATCTCTATTATCTTTATTCTTTTTTATCTTAATTAATTTCGTAATTTTTAAGGGTAGTGAAATCCTATTAGCCTAGCTTTCGTCTTATCTTTTTTCAAATATATATCGCGAACTAGAATAAAGGAATTTAATAAATATTCTTTATTAATAAAGATTAGTTAAGTAAATAAATTAGAATTTCTAAAGAAAAGAACGAACCTTTTAATATCTTTAAAGAATATAATTAATAAAGATAATTTTTTTTAAAAAGAGAGAATTATAGAGGTATTAATTAATTAATTAATAAATATATTTACTCTAGTAAAACTACTTTATTAATAAGAGAGTTCCGCGATTTTTTTTAATAGAGTTACTAGTAGTATCTACTAGTTACTAGAGAAACCTCGCTAGTTAGAAACTCTAATTTATTAATAAATTATTCTCTCTCTTTACTAGTTAATAATCCTATATAAAAGTATTACTTGAATATTAATTATAAAACTACGAGATCGAATTCAAATTAAATAATTAACTAATATTTATATTAATTTAGAATTTTTTAGAAAAAGAACTCGGAGTACTTCGCGAGTATATTAATAAGAACTTTAAAAAAGAATTTATTTAAGAATTCAAAATATTAGTAAATTATTTAATCCTCTTTATAGTGAAGAAGGATAGAAGTTTACGATTATATATAAATTACCGAAAATTAATTATAATAAAGAATTAATATTTATTATTAAATATTATTAAGTTACGAGATCGGCTCGTATATATAAAAATCTTTATATAATTAAATCTTCGAGGCGCGTATAATTTTATTCGAATAAAAACCGGAGAGGAATTAAAAACCGTTTTTAGAATATAATACGACTATTACGAATACTTAATTATATTATTCGATTAATTAATATACTAGTAATTTATTAAATACTAATTAATAATATCTTAAAAGTATATTTCGATATAATAATAATTATATATCTAGATAACATCTTAATCTACTCTAATAATAAGAATTAATATATTTAATATATATAGAAAGTTTTTATACTTTTATTATAAATAGAATTATTTCTTAAATTAGAGAAATACGAATTTTATTAGGAATTAATCGAATTCTTTAAATTTATAATAAATAATATAAATATAAAAATAAGCCCTAATAAAATTAAAGTTATTAGAGAATAATTAATATTATATAATATTAAAACGATATAAAGTTTCTTATGATTTATGAATTCTTTTAAAATATTTATCGAAAGATACTTTACGATTGAAAAATATTATTATTAACGAATATTATAAAAAAAGATATTATCCTTTAATTGAATAAGTAACTTGTAAAAGGCCTTCGATATATTTAAAGTTTACGAAGAGTTTTTAATACTAATCTCTTTTTAATTTAATAAAATAAGTTATATAAAAACTGACGCGTTAAACCTCGTCATCGGAGGATATATATTATAATAAAGAGACACTAAATAATACCCTATTATATTCTATTTAGGAAAACTATCGTTAATAGAATAAAACTACGATATATATAATAAGGAACTATTAGTATTACTATTATTACTTAATTAATAACGAGTATATATAGAAGATTATTTAAAGCTTATTATCTTTATCGATTATAAAAACCTCGTTAACTTTAATATAATAAAACAATTAAATCGGAGATAAATCTAATATTTAGAGTTTTAAATAAATATAAATTTTATATTAATTATAATTAAAAAAAAATTATTATAACGACGTATTTAATAAGTATAAAGATTATATAAAAAATAGAAATATAATAATATAACTACCTCTCGCTTTATAAAAAGACGGATTATTTATATTAATATAATAATTAATAACGATCTTATATATCTCGATCCTAAGAATTATTAATATAATTTAAAACGAATACAAGAACGATCTCTTAACTAAAAATACTAAGAAGTTAATAATTATAAAATAAATAATTAGAATAAAAAGAGAAGATTTACTTTCTTAAAAACTATTAATAAGAAATTATTAAGAACTATTATAATAACTCTATATAAAAATACTCTAGAGTTACTAAAATACTAGAGTTTATATACGGATAATACGACGTACTAGGATTATAGTTATACGTCGAGAAATATATTAATAAATATATCTACTACTAGTAAAATAAATCTACTAGATATATTAGATATAAATAGATTTGATTCGCCCTAGTACTAGAGATATTATAAAACGATATTATAATAAACTTAGTTATTAAACTCCTAAAATCGAAAGATTCTATATTAGAGAAAATTCTCGATTTAATTATAATAATTTATAATAAACTTAATAGATACTCGATAATAATTCTTATTAAAGAGATATATAAAGTCGATTAAATCGCTTTTCTTTTATTAAATTACTTTATTCGAGATTATAGAATTTCTAAATTTATTTTTTAAACTATAATAAATAGTTTACCTCGGATTATTAGAAGACTCTAATTATAGAAATTAGAACTAAACTCCGAATATTAATAATATATTATTTATAGGTAAAGAATAAATAGAATAAATTAGAAAAACGATAAAGATATATCTACGGTATTATATAAATAAGAAATAAAATAATTAAGTTATACTACTATTAATAATATAATCTATATTTAATAATAAATAATTAGATATAACGAAGTTAATACTTTTTTTAGTAATTATAGTAAATATATTAACTTATTTCTTAAATTACGACGGAGACCTAATATATAAAAGATATTAATTTATATAATTATATTTCGGATTAGTATAGGGATCCCTAGAGGGAATACTAGAATATAATAAAATAGAGTAAAGTATAGGATAGGAATTACGGTTCGATTCCTACTCTAAACTAAAATAGGGTAGGGTAGAGATTTATTAAAGAATCTTTATTATATTAAAATAATAATCTTAGGGACGTAGTATAGCTACTACTACCTCTATAAATATATATATTTATAACTACTACTACCTTTATAGATACGTGTATTTATAACTACTATTATCTTTATAAATATATATATTTATAGCTACTACTACCTCTATAAATATTTATATATATAGCTACTACTACTACTACTCCTATAAATATATATATTTATAACTACTACTACTACTACTACCTTTATAGATATATATATTTATAACTATTACTATTTCTATAGATATATATATTTATAGTTACTACTACCTCTATAGATATATATATTTATAGTTACTACTACCTCTATAGATATATATATTTATAGCTACTACTACCCCTATAGATATATATATTTATAATTACTACTACTCCTATTATAGATTAATAAGATATATTATAAATTATATTATAAAGAGACGATTATTATAATAATTATTATAATTAATATTTATTATTATTCTTTACTCTTTATCTTTCAACCGATTTTGAATCGAAATATTCTTTAGAATAAAATAATAAATTTAAGGGAAAATACTATTATAGGTTAATTAACTTTTACTAGTTTAATAAAACCTTAATAAACCGGATATATTTAATATCCTTCCTAGTAGAATAAATAGACATCTTTCTATCTTATTATAATAACTACTATAATAATAATAGTAGCGGTAATATTATTAAAGACTTTATAAAATACTATTTCCTATTTTATTATAGTATTAATACTATCCTCTAGTATTAGTACTAGCCTAGTATAGTATTTCTTTATTAAAGCCTATTATAACTAATTTTAATACTTTTATTATATTATTTCTCTATTAAATTACTAGGTTTATTATAGTATTAATAACTTCTAAAGCCTTCCGTAGTACTTTTTAATATATTATAAACTAGTAAACTAGCTAGCTAAATAATCTATTAGTAATTAATAAATTAACTCCGTTACTAAACTCTTTTATAAAAGATACCGTCGTATTTATTTATTTATTATTCGAATTCTTTAATAATAACTATATTTATACGAACCTAATCGATTATAATATATATTAACTAGATAGTGAAATTACTCGAAGTAATTTTAGGCTAGTATAAATACCTCGCGGTATTAATTTAATAAGGAACGATTATATTAAAATTAGATTCAATTTTATCGAATTACTTCGCTAGCCTTCGAACTAGGCCTATAATAAATCTAACCTCCGCGCTTCGTTAAAAATATTCTAATAAGGTACGCGAGTTTTATAACGACTATAAAACCTACTTTTTATAGAAGTAACTTCTTATAATCTACTAAGTAATTCGTTATTTACGAAAGATACTAGATTTATAATAAAAGTTATATTAATAAAGGAGATTATTTATACCTAATCTTTTAAACCCTAGATAAATTTAATATAATAGACCCTACTATATAAATAACTATATAGTTTATTATAGTTACTAACTTTATAATATAATATATCTAGGAGAATACGTTGATTTAAAACCTAGTTAATCTAGTAAACTTAATAGGCTATAATAAACTAGATAAAATAAATAATAAATATAGAAATATTCAATTTAAAATAAATAATATCGGGTTCTTCGATTTAATTTTCGAAGGAGAGGGCCTTATTACTAATTTAAAATACTATTTATTCTATTATAATATCTACGCCTTCGTTAATAGACTACGAGATATAGTTATTATTAAAGACGACGATAAAGTCCGTAAAACTTTATTTATTTATCTTTATAACGAAGTTCTTTTATAATACTCGACTAAATTTATTAACCTTAAAAAGAGTCTTTTAAAATTAACTATATTAAATATCTAGTTTAATATAATAATTAAGTGGTTTAAAATTTGGATTATAATAACTATTTAATACCTATAAATAGAACGATATAATATATTAAATATTTATAATAATAAATTACCGCCTATTTATATCTAGTCGATACTATATTATATTAAAGCGGCCGAGTTCACTTTAGTATATTACTAGTTATTTATAATATAGAATAATTTAGTTTTAAAGTTCCGCCGCGATATATTTAAATTTACCTCGATAATTATACTATTTTAATTCCTAAACCAAATCGATTTTAAGGCTAGTATATAGTATAAATTAATAAAATATAATAATAACCGAGTTTCTTAACCCTACTATAATAGTAAGAAATAATTAAGACCGGGTTAATACTTTTAGTTTAATTATTAGGGTAAACTCTCTAGTTTATCGCTTTTCTTTTAATATAACTAGCGGCCGCCTTATTAAAGTTACTAGTAGAGGTATAATAACTACGGAAGCGGTTTCGTTAATAAACTTTAATAATAATAAAGCGAGCTACGTTTAAATACTCTATAGATTTTATTTATTATTTAAAAGCTTTAAATTACTACGGGCCCCGTAAACGGGTTAAATTTAATATCTCCGTTAATTAATAAATCTTATATAAATAATGAATTTATTAAATTTTAGGGATTTATTAGACATTAAGATAACTAACCTATTAAACTATAAAATAACTAATAATTTCGATTCTCGTTATAGTATATTTATTAAATTACTATTAAAGATACTATTAAAAGTTTTAATAAGAAATATAATTAATCTACCGAGTTCTAGTAATATTATATTTAAACCGACAATATTTAATAACCCGAGGATACCGAAATCTTCTATTATTTAAATAATTTTTATAATAACTTCGACGAGTTATAATAAAATATAATAGATATTAATTTTATTTTATCGCTTAAGGACACGGATTATAAATACTCTAATTATATTACTAGTTTTCTATTAAGAAATAAGTTATTTTAATATTTTAAATAGGAATAATTTAATAAAAGTTTTCCGTTAAGTTATAAAACTCCTCTTTAAATAAGAATTTCTATAACTTAATTTAATACCCTATCGAATTCTTCTATAAATATTATTAACGAAGTAAATTAATTTAAAATACTAGTCGAGACTATAGTAATTTAACCGTTTAAAATATTACTCGATATTATACTAATTTAACCTCTATCTACTAGACTTATCTTAATAAAGTTAAATATTATATTAAACTAATTTAAAGTAATTAGTTACGACTTTTAAAGATAGTAATATACTATAATTAAAATTTACTAGTCCGACTCGATATACTCTAGTACCTCTAGCGAGTAAATTAAGGTATATTTAAATAACGGCTATTTTATTATATTAATTAATAGAGCCTATTTAAAGTTAGTTTTATTTAATATAGAGATAAGGAAAATACTATTATTAATACCCGTACGAGGTATTAGTAATAAGATCGTTTATATTAACGAGTAGATTATAGTCGAAATATTTATAAATAATACTATCGACGGTCAGCCTACTATAGGCTCTCTCGTTATAGAAATATATATTATTAATAATTTAAAGGTTAATTTATTAATTAATAACAATATATTAAAGCCTTAGAGAATAGTTATCGACTTCGGCGCGGAGACTACGAGAATCGTAACCTATTAAGATTTTACTACTTTTATTAATATATATATATATCCCTAAATATATACTAAATATACTATTAAAGTAAAGTCTACTATAGTTATTCTAGTATATATAATATAATAAGTCGTAATAGTTTATAAAGGCGAAGTACTCATTAGTAGAGACTTCCTCTTTAAACTAAAATATACTATAAATTCTAAACTAGAGGGAGGTATTTTCGCTCATATTATTAATTTAATAATATTTTTTATTTAAATATATAACGCGTCTAATATACTAGTTCGACTACCTCGTAATACTAGGTTTAGTTCTATAATAGAGTATAAATAAAAAGAAGCCTATATAATCTTATTAAAATAAATAAACTTTACCGCTAATAATACTAGTTTATAGAGGTTTATATTATAAAAAATTTAAGTTACTAGAGGCCTCGTCGTTTTTACTATAATTTATATAAAACTAATATAAAAGTCTTCCGTAATATTAGAAATAACTTATACTACTATTAACCCCGAACTAGAGTATATTATATTTAATAATATTATTATCTATAGTAACTCTAACGTAGTAAAATAAATTACTGCGATAGTAAATAAATTCCCAGAAATCTAGATTAATTAAATTACTATAATATTTATTTTTAAAACGAATAAATACCGATATACTTTAAATTTAATACGGTATTAAAATTATCTAAAATCTACCCTATTAGTTAGAAGAATAAGGAAATAAATAATAAATTTTATACTTTATACCCCTCTTTTAATTAAAGATACTTTTTTCGATATTTATTTACCGTCGTTTTCATTCGAGTATTTATTAGATTAATTTAAGTTTATAAATCTCTATAATACTTTTATATTATTTATATAAATAAAGGCTTTCTAGGCGTTTAGTCTTTATTTAAATAAAAGAAATATATTAATATATTTATTATAATTCGTAAAGAATAGAATAAACTTCGTTATATTAAATTAATTATTATTAAATACTAGTTAAGTTATAGGTAAAAGTCTTACCTAATTATTTTATTTCTTATTAATATAGTATAATAAATACGTCTTTATTATTTAGTTTATTCGTTTTATTTTATTATCGCTCTATAAGTAATACGTAGTTAATATTCGTAATTTAGTTCTAATAATATTAACTAATATCTTCTAATAATTAGAGGTAAACTATTTATCTCTATTAAAAATAATCGATTTAGAAATATTATAATCCCGAATTAATCGATCGAGTAGTATAAAAGTAATTTATTCTACTTTATAAATCTCTTTAATAAATATTATTATAGTATATTTATTAAATTTATTATAGGTTATTATTATAAAGTTCTTAACCTCTATTATAATAAAGTCTTTCGATTTTAGTAGTTTAATAACGAAGTCTATAATAATATTATACTAGAGTATATCTAGTACTAGGGCGAACTAGATTTAATTATATTTAATATAACTCGTAGATTTATTCTACTAGTATTCGATATATTTCTTAATATATTTTTCGACGTGCGACTATAGTCCTAGCGCGTTATATTCTTTATAAATAGATTCTATAATTTTAATAACTCTAAGGTATTCTTAAACTAAATTATTATAATAATCGCGAATAATTTCCTTAAGATATCCTTTAGGAAGATAAATTCTTTTATTATATTTTAATAATTTAATTTATAATTATTAACTTCTTAATATACTAGTTAAAATATCGTTATTATATCTCTCTCGGATACTATTAATAATCTCGGGAATAGAGATATATAGAGTTATTACTAGTTATTATATTAAAATTAACGATTTATCCTATTATTAAATAAGGACTAATTATACTACTACGTCTTTATTTTTTATATAATCTTCTCGTTTATTAAATATATCGACGCCACTATTATCCTTTCCTAGGATAAAGAAGATCTTGAATATATATTATTTTATTAATTCTAATTATTTACCTTATCTCTAATTTAATTATTTGATAGAAGATTTTTATAATTTATAAAAATTAAAAACCTAAATAACTTTTTATATATACTCTTTATTATTCTAGTACGAATACTATTACTAGTAACTCTTTATTATAAATATTATAATTCTATTTTATTAATAATATCTTTCGTAAATAGTATATAATAGGTTACTATTTATTATCTCTTTATTAAAGGATATACGTTTTTATTACGAGGTTTAAAATATTTAGTCTCGATCCGAGCTAGTTTATTACTTCGAAAGGAATATAATACCGGCGGTTTTTTATAGGCCTCTCTAAATATTTTAAAAGATCGTAATTATTTTTTTCTATATTAAAAAGTAATATTTTTCTTTATAATATCCGTTAATAATAAAACCTTTTTAGAGTAATCTTTAATAAATCTTTTATTAAAGTTCGTAAATTTTAAGAAACTCTATACCGTCTTAATATTATATAATATGAATTATTCTTTAATACTCTTAATCTTTTTAGAGTTTATATAAATATCTTTAATATTAATTATAAATTTAAGGAATTTAATTAATATTTTATAAAACTCGTATTTCTCTAGTTTAAAAAGAAGTCTAGTTAATAATAAATAAATTAAGATATTTTATATATATTAAATATATTCTTCCTTATTAGTAGAGTAGATTAAAATATTATCGAGATATATAATTATCGTTATATCTAGGTATACTCGTATAATATTATTAATTAATATTTAGTAGGCTACTAGTACGTTAATAAATTCAAAGACTATTATTAAATATTCGTAATAATCGTATTTAGTTTTAAAAGTAGTTTTCTATTCCTTATTTTCTTTTATTCGAATTAGATTATACGCGCCTTGAAGATTTAATTATATAAAGATTTTTATTATTAGAAACTGATCCTATAACTCGTTAATATTAAATAAAGAGTATTAATTCTTTACTATAGTATTATTTAATTTTCGGTAGTTTATATATAGTTATAAACTTCTATTCTTCTTTATTATAAAAAGAATTAAATAATTTACTAGTAATTTAGATTCTCGAATAAATTCTTTTTTAAGATTCTCGTCGGTATACCCGCGAAGTACTCCGAGTTTTTTTTCTAATAAAGTATAAATAAGTATAAATATTAGTTATTTATTTAGTTTAAATTCAATTTTATAATTTTACGGCTAATATTTAAATAATACTTTTATAGTTATTTCTTTTTAAAAAAAGTATATTTATTATTAATACTTTTTAGAGATATTAGGAGGTTCGTTTTCAATTTTAGAAACTCTAATTTATTCGCCCTATTAATTTATCTAGTTAGTATATATCGAGTCGGATTCTTATACGAGGTTATTTTTATTCGAAGATAAAATATTATAGACTTCGATTAAACTACGATTCGACTTCTTATCTATAATCATTCTCTATAAATATATAGGTATTATATTAACGACGTTTTTAATACGCGGAAATATAAATACTTTTTTCTTTTAATCGATTATTAGATTATATTTTTTTAATTAAAGAATCTTTAGAATAATATAATAAATAATTATTCCTATTATATCGAAGGTAATTTCCTTATAATAGTATTAAATAATAATTAGTAACGGGAACGTTTCTTCCTCTACTTTTTTATAAATAATTTTATCGCGTTAATTAATTAAAGCCGAATTCTTTAAATAATCTTTTTTTAATATCTTTTTATTTCTTTAATAATTTATTAAACTTAATAGTATTTTATATTAAATCTTTAGAGGATTTAATTATATTTTTCAATATTTTTTTCTTAAATATATTTAATTATTATTAATTTATTATATTTTTCGAATAATAGTTCCTAGCGATATAGCCCGGTTTATTATAATTATAATAATTTATTACTTTCTTTCCTTTATATTATTATTTACTTTTTTTTTTAAATTCTTCTATAGGTCTCTTTTTAGTAAAATCGAGTTTTATTAATATATAATTATATAGGTTAAGTTTCTCGCGGCGGTAATAATTAAACCGAATTATATTTATTATTTTAAATTTTAAACGTTTTTATCCGTTAACTCCTCCGTTATAATATTTCTTTATTATATATTTATATAATTTATCGTCGATCGCGATTATTTATTTTATAAATATATCGAGGTCTCAAATATCTATTTTAATATAAACTCGTTTTTAATATTTTTTTTTAATCCTCGTCGATATATTATTATAAAAATAATATTATTTTAGTCTATTAATATTATATAGTATTAAAACTATACCGAGTAATTAGATATAAATCTTCGTTATATTAAATATTAAATAATACGAACTATTATATTACTTTTATTAGAAAGTCTAAATATACGACGAATTTTAATTTTAACCCGAGAGAAGTTCTTTATTTAAAACTTTATATCCGAATTATTAATATCGTTTAGTTCTTTTATATAGTATTTTAGAAATAATTTAATTTATCTCTACGCGTTATCTCTTATATAGGTAATAATAAAGATCGTTTATTTACTAATTAATATAATACTCTTTAGTTAAATATAAAGAATAATTAAAATTAAATAAATTGATTATTAAACTTTTTATACTCTTTATAATATTAATTTATACAAGCGACCTTAATACGATTCTTATCGTCTATAATATTACGTTTTCTAGTATCGTTCTAGGTATTTAGAGCTAGGGTTTTTATTTATTCTAAAGTATTTATTTTAAAGATATTTAAAGTATTAAAACTCTCTATTTAATAATATAATATAATATCGATAAGACCTAAATTAATACTTTTAGTATTAAGAATTAATAAATAATAGTTTTTATATAAATAATTAAATATAGCTAGATAAATTTAATAAATTTAATTAATAATTTAATAAATAGTTATATTTAGAATCTATAATTAAAGGTTTTAAAGAAAGTTAAATATAAAGCTCTTATTTATTATAAATTATATTATTTATATAATTAAAGGAAATTATATTAAATATAATATATTTATTTTATTTACCCCTTAAATATAATAAATAGTAAATTACTTATTTTATTTACTCTCCGATTATAGTAAATAGTCCTACTATTAGTATTTATCCTACTTTCTCGGCGGGTACTCTTAATACCGTATAATATTCGTAATAACGACGCGGTTAAGTTAAAGAATTAAGGAAAAAATACGTCTATTATATTTATATATAAGAAAGAGTATAGAATAAATATATATAAAGTTAAGACTTTAATCTTAAGTAGAGACTCTTACCTAATTATATACTAGATATTAATACTAATTAAATTATAAGAGTCCTAGTTTATTTCAAGATTTAGAAAATAAATTATATAGAATTTAATAAGATTTAACCTCTACCTTCGCTAATTAATAAAAAATAGAGTATAAATATATAAAACGAGGTTTAGACGAGTAGAAAGACTTCTATTTATACTCTTAAATACTAGTATTTATATAAACTTAGTATTTTTAATAATTACGTAAATATACTAGATTACTAGCGAGACGTAAAGCCTATTATAACGAAGAAGTAACTACGTATATACGATTTAAATATAAACGTAAAAGTATAGAATAATAATAAGAAAAGATAAACTAGTATATTAATATAAAAGAATATATAATATTTAATTAAAATTATTAAATTTATATTATAAAGATTTAGACTCGTAAAAGAGAGATAAACGAGAAATATTAAAAAAACAAATAGAATAAAAATAAAATAACGAGATTATCTAATAATACGGTTTATTAATAATAGAGATTTAATATTAAAAATAAATAGAGATATAAAAGAGACTAGAGTTTATAATAAAGTCTACTATAATAACTAGTAGGCTAGAAAGATTTAAAATAGAAACTTTAAGAATAAATTGAAATTTTTATTCTTTTAAGAGTTTCTTTAATAATTCGCTAGTAAAGTATTTTAGTTTACTATACTCTACGCGACTCTTTTATAAGCGAAATAATCCCGTTTAAATAAATATATAAATAAATATATTTATCTAGAATTTATAAATAAGTTATAAATAAATTTTTTATTACTTTTATTACGGATTTTAATAAGTAATATAATCTATTTAATAATTAAAATAATATAATATTTTATAATATAAATAATATAAATACTACGCTTCGGATTAGTATAGAGTAGAGTAGAGATCGAGGTATAATCCCTACCCTAGCCTAGCGTAAAAATCTGAATATTAGATAGAAGGGTAAAGTAGAGTAAAATAGGGATCCCTCAAAGATCTCTACTATATTAAAGCGGATTTCTAATAATTATTCTAATAACGCTACTATCTTTATAGATATATATATTTATAGTTACTACTACCTCTATAGATACGCGTATTTATAGCTATTACTACTACTATCTCTATAAATATATATATTTATAGCTACTACTACCTCTATAAATATATATACTTATAGCTACTACTACCTCTATAGATATATATACTCATAGTTAATTACTACCCCTATAGATATACGTACTTATAGCTACTACTACCTCTATAGATATATATACTCATAACTACTACTACCTCTATAGATACGCGTATTTATAGCTACTACTACTACTACTTTTATAAATATATATACTCATGACTATTACTACCTTTATAGATATATATATTTATAGCTACTACTACCTCTATAGATATATATACTTATAGCTACTACTACCTTTATAGATATACGTATTTATAGAATAAACGCTCGGATCTATAATTATTCAAATTAATATTAAAATTAAAACTATTATTAGCCTTAAATTAAATATAATCGAAAATTATATTAAAGACGTAGTTTAATTCGTTTATTTTAAAATTAAGGAGATATTTAAATAATAATTTAATTTTAAATTTAAAACTAACTCTTTTTAAATATTTATTAATACGTTTTAATATTAGCGTTTTCCCTTAAATTTATTACTTTATTCTTAAGAATATTTCGATTTAAAATCGGTTAAAAGGTAAAGAGTAAAGAATAATAATAAATATTAATTATAATAATCATTATAATAATCGTCTCTCTATATTATAATCTATAATATATCTTATTATTAATCTATAATGGGGGCAGTAGTAGCCATGAGTATATATATCTATAGGGGTAGTAGTAGTAGTGCGCGTATCTATAAGGGCAGCAGCTGCCATGAGTGCGCATATCTATGGGGGCAGTAGTAGCCATGAGTGCGTATATCTATAAGGGCAGCAGTAGCCATAAGTGCGCGTATCTATGAGGGCAGCAGTAGCCATGAGTGCGCATATCTATAGAGGCAGCAGCAGCCATGAGTGCGTATATCTATAGGGGCAGCAGTAGCAGTGCGCGCATCTATGGGGGCAGTAGTAACTATGAGTGCGCATATCTATGGGGGCAGCAGCGTTATTAGAATAATTATTAGAAATCCGCCTTGGCGCAGTGGGGATCCCTAAGGGATCCCTACCCCACCCTACCCTAATTTAGAGTAGGGATCGAATCGCGATCTTTACTCTACGCCCTACTTTATTTTACTTTATATTAGTATTCCCTTTAAAAATCCCTACGCTAATCCGAAGCGTAATAAATACTTTACTATTTTATTAAAGAAAATATTATAGTTAAAATAATAATATAATAATTACTAAACTATATATATTATAGAAAATTATTATAAGTAACTATATTTAATTAATAAATTATTACTATTATTAATATAGTAAACTAATTTCGTTTAATTTCTATTTATATTAATCTTTCTTTTATAATTTTTAAAAATATTATTTATTAGATACTATTTATATAATCTTGTAAATTAAAGTATATTAATATAATATATATTAACGAATAACGTAGAAGGTATAAATATAATACTTTAATTTTTATTCTTATTATTAATTTAAAAGCTTTCTTTAATTACTAAAAAATAATATTATTTATATAATATTTATTATTCTTATATACTATTTTTTAATATATATTTTATAATATTTTATTTTTTATATATTTTATTAAATTCAAAAAAGTCTTTAAATAGTTACTAAATTTGAATTTAAGAATATATTCTTTAAAGAGAGAGTAATTTTACTTTATACCAAATCTAGTTATTTAAACTAGATTTTAAAATCTGTGAAAATTAAACTTTTATATTAATATTTAATATCTAGAAAGTTATTATATAATATAGTAACTATTTATATTATAAATACTATACTCTAGTATTTAAATATATAAGTTATAAGATTAAAATAATAATATAGAGTATTCGAGTCGATCTTTAAATAATATTTTATTAATAAATTTCTAGCTCGAAATATTATAATAATTCAAAATATAATAATATTTAGATTTATTGTTACAAAATTGTTTTTTAATAGTTTCTAGAGTATTTTAAAAAATAAATTTATTATATTTAATAAATTGTAATTTAATTAATTATATATTGAATTTTGTATTATATTTTATACTATAGATATTCTAATTAAAAGAGAGTAAATAAATTATTATCTAGTATTTAAATCGAGTTGTTAATTAAACGTCGTATCTAATTCTATTATTTTTCTCTTTTTCTATAAATATTAATATAACTATAGTCTTTATTAAATCTTAGAATTATTAAATATTGAAATTATTTTATCTATTTAATAAATAACTAAAATACTAGTTGTTATAGATTCAATTTATTTTATATCTAGTTATGAATTTCGAATTTATTAATAATTTAATAACCTTGTAATAAAATAGAATAAATATATTAGAAATATTCTATAATATTAAATTATATTTAAATTAAATTATTTAATATTTCCTAATTCAAGAATTGAATCACTTTTATCTAGAGTTAATTAATTATAAAAGTCAAGATAAATTATATTAAAATAGTAGTTTTTTAATTAAATAAGACTATATTTTTATATTAAAGAAGTTTAATATAATTATAAAAATAGATTTAAGGAATACGACTATCGAGTTAGAAGTAAACTTTTAAGTTCTAGAGTTATATATCGACTCGAAATTAAAATAAGAATTATATTTAATTTAATTTAAAGCTAGAGTAATTAAATAGAGCCGAGTTATAAAATATCTCGCTAGCTTAATATAGAGCGCTATCTTCGCGAAGTATAAAGTTATATATAATATAGTAATAAAATTAATATTAATATTCGCGGCTCTAATATTATATTAATTTAAAAGAATAACGAAGGTTATAAAGAAATATATAAGAAAACTTAAAAATACATAAAATAATTATTTGAGAAAAATCCTAGAAATATTTAAGATTATTCTAGTTCTAAAATTTAAGATATAAGTAGTAATTATATTAATTAAACTCTAGTTAAACTACTTAGTATTATAGTATTAAATGAGTCGAGAAACCTATATAATAATATATTCTAGAAATTAATATATTGAGAATAAACTCTAACGTAGAGAAACTAGGAAATAATAAATATATTTGATATTAATAACTAAAAAAGATATTTAGGCGCTTTAAGTTTCAAAATTCTAGAAATAATATAAAATAATTATAATTATAAAAAAGAAAAAAGACTAGATAAACCTAATTAAGAATATTTAAAAGTATTAGAATATTAAAATTATTAATTAAAGAGTTAGGAATTAGATTTATTTTTAATAATTAGACTAATGAATTAAACTAGAAGATTATAATTTTTATAAATACTATAAATTTATCCTAGAAAAGAGACTTATTTAGAGACTATTCAAATTATTATAATAAATTAAAAAAGATTAAAAACTCTATA
>JAABUS010001011.1_pt1 | contig 65602 bp, 1 predicted proteins | sample 5560161 | NCBI WGS metagenome assembly JAABUS01 (sample SAMN10711885, study PRJNA513376) | rock metagenome | isolation source: Antarctica rocks | place: Antarctica: Victoria Land, Trio Nunatak nord | collected 2016-01-04
AAGAATGGCCATATATGCGCGTATCTATGGCAGCAGCAATGGCCATGAATGCGCATATCTATGGGCCATGAATGCGCATATCTATGGGCCATGTATGCGCATATCTATGGGAGCAGCAATGGCCATGTATGCGCATATCTATGGGCCATGAATGCGCATATCTATGGCAGCAGCAATGGCCATGAATGCGCATATCTATGGCAGCAGCAATAGCCATGAATACGCATATCTATAGGCCATATATGCGCATATCTATAGGCCATATATACGCGTATATCTATAGCAGTAGTAATGGCCATGTAAATAAATAATCCTGAGCGGCCCTAAGCGGCCTTAAGCGGCCTGAGAATCCTAAATAATCTTAAGCGAGCCTAAGCGAGCCTGAGCGAGCCTAAGCGGGCCTGAGAATCCCTAATTAAATCTGAGCTATTTTAGCGCTCGCGAGCGGGCCTAAACGCTCCGAGTAAAATAAGATTCTTAGAGTCGCTTATACTTTTATAGATATTAATAGGGTTTAATATAAAAGTCGAGTTATTTATTAATTATAAAGTATTAGTATTAACTTAGTTAAAAAATATTTTAAATTTTACTAATAATTACCTTTAAACTTCTTTAGTTTATAATTATAATTATTATTAAAGAAGTAATAATAGAAACTATTAAGATTAAACCTAGCTTTATATTACGGGTAATTATAAATATTCGAACTAATACTAATTTTATCTAGTTTTATATAATTAGGATTAGGCGATAATAATTAAAAAATTTAATTAAACGTAAAAATATTAATCTAGTTAATAAAAAGTAAAATAAATATAGAGAGAATATAAACCTTATTAAATCCTCGTTATTTATATAGTGGATATTTTCGTTAAAATTTAACGAATAAGACGCGGCGACGGCTTCGCTTAAATTATTATAAAATTCTAGTTAATTAAAGGTACTAAGGAAGAACGAAGACGAATTTAATATTAAATTAATATTTAAAGTACTAGACTAAAGGTTAGAAGAAGACGGAGCGGGAATATTAAAATCCGAGGATAGAGAGTTTATACCTACGTCGCCTAGTAAATATATCTAGTTATATTAGAGTAATTTATTATCGAAGACGGTAGTTAGTTTAGTATTTATTATATCGTTAATATACTAAAAGCCTATACTAGCGTATACTAGAGTCGGCTAATATATAATTGGATTACAATTATCTATTACTATAAAGGTAGCGTTATATCCGTCGTTAAAGCGAAACGGGTTAAAGATTTATTAAGTAGTAATATTAACGGGCTAAAAAGAAACGGGCTAAAGTATAAACACTAAGAAGAAATTATATAGAATACTTAACTAGAAGTCTAGATTCTAGATAGTAAAAGGAGCCTCTACGGACGCAGTATAATAGTTTAATATATATTAAAGAATAGTAGCCCGCTATTATTTTAAGAGGACTTGGATTTAATTAATAAAGAATAATTACCTATTTAAAGTAGTACCTAATAGTCGTAGAGAGACACGTAGTTATAGGGAGTTATTAAATATTATTTTTATCTTATATATTAAACGACTCTAAAGAATAGAAGGTTATAAAGCGGACGATATAATTTTTTAAAAAAAGTATTTAAACGGTATATAATAACGAGAGGCTTTCTAGATAAGTAAAGAAAGTAATAAAAAATAGATATATATATATAATAATCTAAAACTCTAGTATAGCCTCGTTATATACCGTAACTACGTCCTATATAATTATTTCTTTATTAAATAGCGAATGTTTTATTAATAATATATGAATTTACGACTATTATTTAGCTCTTAATTCTAAGCGTGGGGGGAAACTATTATTATATTTTATATTTAATCGATACACTAAGCTACGCGAAGAGTAATATAATTAAATTATAAACGATTATAAAAGAGCTACTTTAGGATTAATATAAGATAATTCTATACTTCGATTAACTCCGGGTTATAATAGAGTATACGAGTTAATTATAAAGAGGATAGTTATTTTCCTTATTAATTTACGTAATACGGTTAACTTATAGCCCTTATATATTACGAACTATAATATATAAATCTAGCTTATATAAGGTCCTTAGGGGTTAGTATTAATTATTATTTTAAATATACTACCGTTATAATAGGTTATACGCTTTCGTCTAGAGAGGGTCTACGTTTACTATATAATATCCGTAGTATTATCGTCGTCGCTTTTAGTTATTATCTGTTTAATTCCCCCTATAAATACTTTAGTAATAAAATACTCTAGGCTAAACGTACCTTCCTCGATTACTCGCCGCTACCTCGAATTCTATAATCTTTTCTTTTATAAAAACTACTTATAATTAAATAGCGCGCTCGCGTAAAATTAATTAATATTTATTATATATTAATAGTAGAAGAGGTTATAATAATTATATTTATATTTTACTCTTATAAAAGATACCCTATTAGAAGCTAACGGGTAGTAGAGAGGAACTAGTTTTATTATAAGAATAGTCTTTAGCTCGCGCTAGCTTTATTAATTAAAATAATTTAAAACGGTGGTATTCGAAGTTAGTTAGTCCTAGATAAACACCGTCGCTAGGGTATTATACGATCGCTAGTTTACCCTAGTCTAGGCTTAGGCTTAAGTAAATATATAAAGTTCTTTTATATCTATATTTATTTATCTTTTTATTTTCTTATTTTAAATTTAATTTAATTTAATATCTAAGAGTTATACCTTCCTAAGAACTAGTCTTCCGTTATCTACTACTATTACTAAGCTCCCTATCTAGTTATAGAATATCACCGGGTAAATTTAATCTATATTTTAAATATATTAAATATTACTAATCGCTAAAATAGATTCGTTAATTATCGTCGACTTTAGCGACGATAAGGACTTTTATTATAACTATAATAATAACGAGGACTACGAATCTAGCGGTAACGAGGATTATAACTCTAATATTTATATAAAATAGAAGACGGAGTTAATAAATAATATAAAGGACTAAGTTTTAGATAATTTTAACTATATATTAACGGACCGTAAATAGTTTCTAGATTCGACGATTTATTCTTTTTTTAATAAGAAATCGTGTAGTACCCTCTAGTTATCTATATATCCCTAAGACTTCTTATAATTCTCGATAAATAAAAAGTTTACCCTTCTTAATATTTTATAGAAAATTATATACTTTTAGAGGTAAAAAATAAGGAATCTTTAAAGAAAACTCGATAATATTTATAAAGAACTAGGCCGGTAGTAGAAATAGACTATAAACTATATAAAGCTCTTTAAGTTATTAATATATAAAAGAGCCGCTAAAAATATAGTTTATAAATCTCGCTAGGAAAACGGAAGATCTCGTATTAACTACCCGATTTATTATTATACGGAGGTTAATATAATAATAGGCTATAGCTATACTTTTTATAAAAAGTATATCGATTATTAGGAATTTATTAAGAACTTATATCCTATATATAAAAAACTACTCGAAGGCCTATACTCTTTATATATATAAAACACTTTATATAATATATATAAATATTATAGTTCGCGGTTTATAGGCCATTATTATTTTTTAATAAAGAAGCGAATAACTAAAAATCTTTCTTAATTTATATAGACCTATTATTCTCTTTAGATTAATTTTTCCGTAATTAATATTAAAAACTTAAGGTAGTAACTACCTAGAGACTTTTCTAGAAATATACTCTAATTATATTAATTAAATTAAGTACTACTAGGCGAGATAATATATTTTACGAAATTCTTCTACTTCTAAAGAGTTATATCTCTTAAGGAAAGTTTAATATTTTCGTTTTATTTTCTAGGATCCTATAGTTCTAAAATCTAAGGGTCTTTAAGACTAGTTCTAAATTTTATTAACTAGATCGTAAAAAGCCTTAATATTTAAATATTTTAATAGTTATCGTAAATATTTACGGTACCGGTTAATATACTTTAACCGATATTTACTAGAGGCCTATAAATAATAGGTCGATATTATTTCGGAATTATTATTTTCGGTACTCTTTTTACTTCTATATACCGGGCGCTTAAATAGAAAAATAAATATTATTAATTTTAATTTACCTCGATCCTAGCCGTTAACTAAATCTAGATATATACTAGATAATATTTATAATTAGCCCCTAACCACGACGCTAGGGGGTAGTATTATTTAGCCGAATATACTACTTTTACTTTAAAATAAAGATAACCGCGCGTTAATTTATATAATTTTATTTAATATTAATTAACGTTTATCCTCGTATTACTTAGATATTTAAAAAAAGACTTTATATATTATTTAATAATAAGATAATCCGAGAGCCTATATACTACCTTTTTAAATAGAGCCGATTTACGAAATAACTCGAACTTTATTATACGGCCTTACGGTAATTTAGCGCCTAAAGTAACGAGGCTATATTATTTTACCTCGAATTCACCGTTATATTAAAGATAGTTAGAGGTTAAGTATAATTATTTTCTACTCGATATCTATAAATAGAAGAGTACTTTAAAAAATACTTTTAAATTCCGTAGAAACTCTATTAGATTATTAGAAAGTTTCTTTAATATAAATAAAACTATTTACTAGTCTAAGGTCGAAAAGAAGTAGTAAGGAGTAATTTTGAAAGTAATACGAAAAACTCTTTAAAATAACTTATACGATAATATAAATCGATACCGAGATATTAATTATAGTTCGCCGGTCTAATATCTCTTATATCTATAATTTAAAGGAATCTTAAGAATAACTATTAATAAAAGGAGATAAAATAAATTTCTATTTAAATTAAAAACTCGGAATTAACGGTTTTAAATTAAATACTTATATTAATAAAAATTAAAACTCTAGGTTTAGAATTACGATTAAGGTATTAATAGTAATATAGTTTCTTATAAAACCGTCGACAACGATTTTCTACGGGTCGACGATAATATTAGCGATATCCTAACTATACTAGGTTAATTATCTAAAAGTTTATATATAATAACCTCTTATCTCTCTCTAGTAGAAATATTACACTATATAAATATTATTAAAAAACTATTATAACTTTATCTATAATTATTAATTCTTCGTAAATATTCGTAAAGAGGGATTTAGGGGTTTATATAATTAATTAAATTAATAAAACTATTTTTATTAAAGGATTTTATATTATTTATTTAAATTATTAATTTAAAAGCTCTTTTAGAATCGTTAAAGCTTTTTATTATTATATAATTTAAGAAATTATACGATCTTCCTTCTCCCTATTATCGTATAATTTAAATAATTATACGATTTTCCTTCTTCCTAGTTCTCGTATAATTTAAGAAATTATACGATTTTCCTACTTCCTATTCTCGTATAATTTAAGAAATTATACGAATTTCCTCTCTTTATTATTATATAATTTAAGAAATCGTACGATTTTCCTTCCCCCTTATTATCGTATAATCTAAGAAATTATACGATCTAAGAAATTATATAATCTTCCTTATTTTTATTATTATATAATTTAAATAATTATACGATTTAAGGAATTATACTATTTTCCTCGCTCCTAGTTATTATATAATTTAAGAAATTATACGATTTTTTTTCTTCTTATTATTATACGACCTAAGAAATCGTATAATCTTTCTTTTTCCTATTATTATAGGATCTAAGAAATCGTACGATCTTCCTTCTTCCTATTATTATACGATTTAAGAAATCGTACGATTTCCCTTTTTCCTATTATTATATAATTAAGAAAATTATACGATTTCCCTTCTTCCTATTATTATATAATCTAAGAATTTATATAATTTTCCTTTAAATTTAGGGGCCGTTTTATTTATTTTTAAAAACTAGTTTAATTAATTATAAAATAAGTTTTATTCTTTATAGAAGGCGAAGAGTAATATCTTTACCCCTTCTAATACCTCTCCCGCGTAATCTACGATATATATAATTCGTATAGTCGCTAGTATTTTATCCTAATTCCTCTCCTATATTAAGGAATTAGATAGTATACTATATATAAAAAAAGCGAAGTCTTAATAATTTACTAGAAGGAAATCAAATCTCGTGAAGAAAATAAATTAATTAATATAATTATATTATACGGACTTTATACTAATTATCCGTAAGGATAATAAGTATTATATATATTAATTAACCGACTACGATTAATAGCCTCCTATAATTATAAATATTATATATATTAAATTTAATAAATATATCTACCTTACGTTGACTCGACTTTAGAAAGAATTATACCCTTTACTAGTAAATCTACTCTCTTAGGATTTTAATAAAAGCGATTATAAAAGCCTATAAAAGTCGGAGGAGCCGTCGATAATAATATTAGAAATAGCGGGGCTTAAGTCTTTATAGGACCTATAAATAATATAAGATTTTATACTATATAGTATATTTAAATCGGAGGAAGTTAATTATATAAAAAATATATCGCGCCTTTATCCCGACGAAGAAGGTAGCCTAGATTACTACCTATTATATAAAGTATCTTTACTATAATTAATTAATTATATAAATATATAATAATATAGAAAGTGTCTAGAGTATATATAAACTAGTAAAAAGAAATACGCGGATATAAAATATATATAACTATACTTATTAATAATTATCTCTTTATTCGTATATTTAAATTTCTTAAATTATTAATCGCGGCTAATCGTCTAGTAGCCGAGGTAAGCCCCCTAGGGTAGTATAAAGGCGTAGTATATAAAAGCTTAAAACTATTACCTTAACGGCGGGAGTATCCTTATATCGACCCGCGGCTTTAAGGTAGTAGCGTAGGATAAGGGCCTAATTAACTTTATAAAGGGCCCTTCCGAGTCCGTAAAGTATAGAGATAAATAATAGTCCTATTATTTCCCTATCTTATAAAGAATATTACTACCGATCCATTTAATTAATAAAGCGGGTAGAATTTAGAATTGAATTAAAACTCTATAAAGTAACTAGATTTTATTAAATATATATATCCCGTAATATTCCGTATTAGTCTTATCTTCAAGGCTCTCTCTTTACCCGGATTCTTAATATTCGATAAGTTTTACGAGATAAGGCTCTTTTACTAGAGACCGACTAACGATAAATTATTAATAACTAGAAGATTCTAAGGTAAAAATAAGGATACTTTTATCTATTAGAAATTTAATAAATACGATATTCTAGTAAATCGTAAAAGTATAGTTTACTTTCTATATTTATTAATCCAAAACTTTTATAATATATTATATCCCGATACCGGTCGATTATTACCTATACTTTAATATTAATAATTAGTTTCCTCCGAGTTAAAACCTTTACCCCCTTTAAGTTCCCTTAGTAAACGATATACTATTATTAACTCTATTAATTAATTTCAAAATTCTTTAAACAAAATAAATTAAATACTATAATAACTATACCGTTTAAAAAAGTTATAGCTCGAAACTAGTATTAAATACTACTTCGGTATTCTTTACTTTATCGTTTATAAGTCTATCCCTTCGGAAAGAAATATAACTATAAAACCCGATTATATAAATCTAGAATCTATAATTTAGATAAGAAGAGTCCTTTCTAGCCCGATCTTACCGATATATAATTCTATAGTTATAATAGTAGTTATTTGGACGAACTCTATAATTATCGTTTTAATTAATCCAATTTTTTTCGTAATCGATTTTAGATACCTTACGCTTTCGGTTATTTTTATACTTAATATATACGTAATAAAATCGACTAGTATTTCCGTTTGGATTATATAGTAAAATAATATTTCTATATTTTAGTTTATAACTATATCGACGGTATAAAAGTCTTTCTTATATCGGGAAAATAGGCGGTAAATTATTAATTTATAACTTTAGTTCCCCCTCCTAGATAAAGAGAGACTAGAAGAAATTTAATAATTCCGATAATATTATATCCTATTAATAAAGAAAAATAATATTAAGAAAATTAACTAGACTTTAAACCTAGGTAGAAATTAAAAAATAAAAAACCTATAAAAAATAAAAGTAAAAGGTAGTAACTATAGTAAATTTCCTTAAATAAAAACCGGGTATAATAATCTTATTATATAAATCCCCTTTATAACTAAACTTACTTTTTATAATTATACTTATTATTATTCGGTTATACCTACTCTTAATCGAGTATACCTATTATACTATTTCGATAGCGTACTATAGGGTCTAGTAAATATAATAGGTATACTCGGTATCCACGCGATTATAGAGTAGTTTTATTTAAAAAGAATTACTTTATTTAAATAGTTCCCTCCGGTTAATAAAAATATATATAATAAATTATTAAATAATAAATTATATACTTTTACCCGTAGAGGTATTTATAAAAGTAGGTATAATTATATCTCGCGTTCCTTAATTATCTAGAATATAATATATAAATGGAAAGGCTAGCTTAATTAGCCCCCTTTATCTTTTTATTATAAAAAATAAATATAATTTCGAGGTCTCGTCGGAGGTTAAGGATTTTCGGGTTTAAAGATATAATATATTACCTACTACCTAGGAACTAGGGTATATACCTTATATATTAATAGTTAAAATAATAAGAATAGACTAAAATAAAAAGTAATTAATTGTAATCGAGGAACCGAGTAGGACTACCGGTAAGATATTATTTAAAAGAAGACTAACTAGATAATAAATCATTTTTAATATATAATTTATAAATTATTTTCGAACCACGTTATAATATTTAAATAAATAAATATAGTGTTATATAACGTTTAAATAATAATATAAAGATATTAAATTAACTAAACTCGATCGTTAAAGGATAAAATATTTAAAATATTTATAAAAATCTTTAGAGGATTTAAAAATAACCGATTTATTAATAAAAATAATCTCTTAACCTAACCGCTCTTAATATTTTTATTAATATTTATTAAAATATCGATAAACCTTATTAGGGTCGATTATTTATAATCTTATTATATTATTTTATAAAGTAATAATTACGAGTATAATAATACGAAAATAGCCGAGTTTATCGGTTAATTCTTTATTATAAAAAATATCGAAGAATATTTAAATATACCGCCTTCCCCGAGAAAGGTCTTTTAAGGGGTTTATATTATATTTATTAACGAATATATAAAGCCGCGTATAATAAAGGAAGACCTCGGTATAGTTTTATATAATTCGCGATTTTTTCGCTCTAGATATATAAAGAAGCGTTATATTATATTTAAATCCTCTTTAATTTATAAAAAAGGATCTTAATAATCGTAACTATAATTTTATTAGATTTATTATATTTTAGGGTATAAATCTTCGTATATATTATTACCTCTTTATTTAATAATAGTATATTAATAGAACTATATAAAAAATAATATAGGATATATAGATGGGCTCTATCTACGTAAAAAGATTTTATATATTATCGCTATATAATTCTTAAAACCTATTATACTAGGCAGGACCAGTCCCGCTATTTTATACTATAAATACGGATACGGGATTTTATCCTTAAGGGCGTACTTCTTTAAATACTTTTTAACTTTATTTATTATTTTATTAGATTTAATATACTCGAAGACCCGATATTAATAAGGTAGTCTTTTATTATTTAAATAAAAAAGATATTAAATAGGCCGGTAGATTATAAGGAAATTATTTTTTATATCCTCGGACTTATTTACTATACCCTCCGACTCTTTTTATTAAATAATGGATTTAGGTCGACCGCGGCGCTAGGTTTCTCGCCGATAATATAAAACTACTTTAGTTTTAATAACCTAGATTCTTTATTAAAACTTTTTTCTATCGCTTAAATTATCGTTATAATAATAGATTAATCGGACTACCTTAGCTCACTTAGAGATATTATATTTAATCGATTAAATATAATAAATACTTTAAGGGGATATATAAACGGTTATTATTATAAAAAATTAAATATTAAAAATTAGAGTATTAATTTTCCGGAAGTATTATTTACGGGTTTAGATTATTATATATTTTTATAACTTAATTTTTAAATAATTTAACCGAATTTCGGCTTTTTTCTTTTTTTAAAAAAAGTATATCCCTTTAATATCGCCGATAGTATTATATCCTACGGCGCGGATTCGCGCTATAAAAACTTTATTTCGTTAAGCGAGTTAAATTATTTAAGGGTATTAAATAAATTTAGTTTTTTATTTAAATAATAACTTTATTAAAGTATTTATATCGGCCGTTAAACTAGTAAATTTAATAGTTTTTTAAACTATTTTATTAGATAGCTTCCTAAAGTAATATAATTTAATATTAAATCGGATCTCCTAGTTTAGGTAGTAACCGACGGCTCTTTACTAATAGTTAAAGATCTAATCTCGTACCGAAGCGGGAGCGTTATTTATTAATAATATATAAAATTAATAATAGAACGATTATCTATAAATAAATAAGAAGCTAGGATTAAAAAATAAATATATAATTAATAATATTTAGGAGGTTATATCTAAACCTATACTAGGTAAAAGAATATTAGAAGCCGGCCTTCCGTCCGAGTTACTTAAGATAGCGGATCTACGTATTAGTAAATAAAGATTTTATCGGTAATATATTTATTATACCGGTACTCCTTAAAGGTTTACGGAAGACTAGAAGATCTAGAACTCGATATTTTTATTTTAATATTAAGTTTTTTTTACCTAGCGGTATCTTTACCCAAAATATATTCTCGATATTTTTCGTATATATAGTTTTAAAAACATTATTATAGATAATAAAAGATATAAAATAATTAAAGAGGGAGAAAAGCGGATTATTATCTCCTCTACCGATAATTAACGTTTTTCTATAAATATATAAATTAATTATAAATTAATATAAATTTAAGGGTAAGGGTAGGGGGGTTTATAAATTTATTTATATTCGCGGATTATTATCTTCTCTTTTAATATAAAGAAGGGTCGCCTTTATAAAGACTAGGTTAAATTTTCTAGGTATTTAATTAATAACGATATTAATAGTAAAATAGTAATATAAAAATAACCGAGTTTCTTTAAGTCCTATATTATAATCGTTATTAATATTATAATCTTTATTATAATTATAAAGGGAGTTAGAATCGCTATCGCTATCGTTATCCTAAATTATATTAAAATCGCTATTAATATTATAAATAATATCGATAAATATTATAATATCGTTATTATAACTACTCTTTATATAATTATCTTCGTTAATTTTAATATCTTTTATTATCTTTCTACCCCTTTAGGTACTAGCGATTATTATATTATTAATAAATATATCTAAACTATTAGGCTCGTCGAGTTTAACTCGAGTATCGAATAATAAATATAATCGATAACCGAAAAAAGCGGCCGTAAATAAACTAATAATAATTTAAACCCGTTATCGTTTATTTTTAAATATCGAGTTATCGAGTACCTAGTATATATAAAGGAGAAGGTAGAGATTATTTAAACCGATAACTAGTTTTTTTTTAAATATAATACGGAGGCTATACTCGTCGATAAATAAATTAATATATTAATATTTCTAAAATATTAACGTAGAGCTCTTAAAGTTTATAAAAACTAGTATTTTATATTATATATATCCCTTCTCTCGCCTAAATCGAAGTCTCGATTAATTTTATTAAAGATATATATTTTTAGAACCCGCTAGTAATTTTTTAAACTTAAAGCCACGCCGATTTTATTATAATAATTTATTATTTATTTCCAAAATATTTTAAAGTCTAGTATTTATATATTTATAAGGAAAGTTTTAAAATTATAATTAAATTCGCCGTAAAACTTAAATAATAATATAGTTAGTAATAATAATAGTAAATTTCGATAAAAGATAAAATACTTTTTTTATTTCTTTAGCACCGATAATAGGCCCTTCTTTATATTATCGGTAATTTTTAACGGAGTCTTCCTTTATACGGCGAGCTCTTTATATTACTTAAGATAAAAATTAAGAGGTAGCCTACCCTTTTTACGTTATACTCGTCTTATACTATCGACGGTAGTAATTAATAACTATTATAATAAAGGAGTAAGGTAGTATAGGAGAGAAGCGTAAATTAAAATAACTCTAAAAATTAACTATAAAGTAGCCGCTAGAATAAAGGATAATAATAGCGCGGGTAAATAATATAAATAAAGTTCTATTTTACTAACCGGAAATTAGGGAATAAACGAAATAAAGGTAAAAAATAGACTTTAGGCCTTATTTATATTCGTTATTTTATAAAGATTTATTTAAAAAAAGGAACGATAATTATAAAGGGTAAAAAGAGTTAGAAAGATATTTATATTAAAATTCTAATAAAAATACCTTAATTCGATAAAGGTTTATAATAATATCTTTTTTCTTTAGGCGCGAGGATTACCGGTATTTAATTCAACCGTTCCGAACTAGGGCCTACGCGGTACTCGAGTTATTTAAAATAGTTATTAAACTATCTCTTTTCGGCTACCTTAACACTAGAAAATAGTTTCTAAAAATAAATATTAGATATTAAATAATAATTAAACTTAAAGTTTAATAATAGGTATATTATACTAGTAGAGATTAATATATAATCAATTTATTAAATATACTTCGAGTATATTATTAATAAATTAAATATATTATCGGGGCTAGTAGTATACTATCTATAAATAATAAATATTAATTATACTAGGAGTATAGTATCGGTAAATAAAGATTACTAAATTTATTAATAAGTTATTAATAATAACCCCGAGTTATTAAATTTATTAATAGGACGCTACTCGGACCCCTAATTTACTAAACCTATTAATAGGATACTATTATATTAGTAAAGCGGTGAGCCCGTATTCTACTAAAAAAGACGGAAAAGATATTTAGATTTATTTAGTTTATATACTAGCCCTAGAGATTGATTTAATACCTACTTTCGTCAAAAGTATCTAAATACGTATTTAATACCTCGATTTATTTTAAATAAATTTAAATAAATAGGAATAAACTAGTCTAAGTAATACCGGTAGATAGTTAAATATATATAGTTATAAATGAATTATATAGTCTATAATACCGCGCTAATTTAGGGGGTATTACACGTATATATAATTTTCGTGAATCAACGTAATTTAAAATCTAAATTAAATTAGTATAGTTATAGCGCTTTATATAGCCTTAACGAACTACCCGGCGCTAGTAGAAAATCACGGATTTAAAATCTTAAATCCGAAGTTACTATTTTTAGGTTTTTTATTAAAAAATTTTTTTTTTTTTTTTTTTTAAACGTTATCTTTTCGTTATTTTTCCGCCTAAAGCCGGTAAAATACGTATTTAGTACCTCGACTCTTCTTATACAGTCTCCCGCTTTACCGATATAACTCTATCCGTAATTTAGGGCTACTAGTAGGACGCTATTAACTCTATCCGCGCGGTCGGTAACTAAAGTTTTAATAGGAGTTTTTAAAATTTACCGATAATTAACCTAATAGGCCTAGTAGATTATAATAGAATAAACGGGATAAATAATAAAAATACTTAATTTAAAATAAACGATATTAGATTTTTCGACCCGGGCTTCGAAGGTAAAGGTTTTATTATTAATTTAAACTATTATTTATTCTATTATAATATCTACGCCTTCGTTAATAAGTTACGAGATATAATTATTATAAAAAACGAGGATAAAGTCCGTAAAACCCTATTTATTTATCTTCGTAACGAAATTTTATTATAATACTCGATTAAATTTACCGACCTCGAAAAGGGTTTATTAAAATTAACTATATTAAATATTTAATTTAATATAATAATTAAATAGTTTAAGACGAGAATTATAATAATTATTTAATACCTTTAAATGAAACGATATAACTTATTAAATACTCGTAATAGTAAATTATTATATATTTATATCTAGTTAATACTACGTTATATTAAGGTAACCGAGTTTATTTTAATATATAATTAATTATCTATAGTATAAAATAATCTAGTTTTAGAGTTTTATTATAATATATTTAAACCTACCTTGATAATTACGTTATTTTAATTCCTAGATTAAATCGATTTTAAGGCTAGTATCTAGTATAAGTTAATATATTATAATAACCGAGTTTCTTAATTATAATATAATAATAAGAAACTATTAAGACCCGGTTAATATATATAATTTAATTATTAAAATAGACTCTTTAATTTATTATTTTTCTCTTAATATAATTAACGGTTACTTTATTAAAGTAATTAATAAAGATATATTAACTACGGGAGTAATTATATTAATAAACTTTAATAATAATAATAATAAAATAAATACTATTTAAATATCTTTTAAATTATATTTATTATATAGAAGTTTTAGATTACCGCGGGTTTTATAAACGGGTTAAATTTAATACTTTAACGACCTCTACCTATTAATAAACCTTATATAAATAATAAATTTATTAGACTTTATAAATTTATTAAATCTTAGGATAGTAGATAACCTCGATTCTTATTATAATATATTTATTAAACTACTACTAAGGAGGCTACCGAAGGCTTCGATAATAAATATAATTAATTTATAAAATTCTAATAATATTATATTTAAAATAATAATATTTATTAATTAGAGGACCCTAAAGTCTTTTATAATTTTAACGATAACTTCGACGAGCTATAATAAGACTTAATAGATATTAACTTTATATTATTATTTAAGGACTCGGATTATAAATACTTTAATTATACTACTAGCTTTTTATTAAAGAATAAATTATTCTAGTATTTTAAATAGGAATAGTTTAACCGAAGTCTTTTATTAAATTATAAAACTCGCTCTTTAAAGAGAATTTCTATAACTCGGTCTAATACTACTATCGAAACTTTTCGTAAATATTATTACTAAAGCTAGTTATTAAATACTACTCGATATAATATTAATTTAATCTTTTTATACCGGTTTAATCCTAGTAAAGTTAAATATTATACTAGACTAAATTAAAGAGCCTAGTTACGACTTCCGGGGATAAAAGTATATTATAATTAAAATTTACTAATCTAGTTTAATATACTCTTATACCTCTAACGAGTAGATTAAAATATATTTAAATAATAGTTATTTTATTATTTTAATCGACAAAGTCTATCTAAAGTTAATTTTACCCAGTATTAATATTAAGAAAATACTATCGTTAATATTTATATATAGTATTAGGAATAAAATCGTTCGAACCGATAAGTATATTTTAATTAAAATATTCGTAGACGATACTATCGACGATTAGTATACTATAGACTCCTTTATTATAAAAGTATATATCGTCGATAATTTAAAAATTAATTTATTAATCGGTAATAATACTTTAAAACCTTAGAGTATAATTATTAACTTCGATATAAAGATTATAAATATCGTAATTTATTAAGGTTTTACTACTTTTATCGATATATATATATACTCGTAGATATATACTAAATATACTATTAAAATAAAGTCTACTATAATTATTCTAGTTTATATAATATAATAAGTTATAGTAATTTATAAGAGCGAAATATTTTCTAATAGAGATTTTCTATTTAAATTAGAATATACTATAGACTTTAAACTAAAGAGTAGTATTTTTATTTATATTATTAATTTTATAATATCCTTCGTTTAGGTATATAATATTTTTAATATATTAATATAAATACCTCGTAATACTAAACTTGGGTTTATTATAGAATACGAATAATATAAAATTTATATAATCTCGTTAGATTAAACTAACCTCGCCGCGGGTAATACTAGTTTATAGAAATTTATATTATAAAAAACTTAATTTATTAAAGGCCTCGTCGTCTTTATTATAATCTATATTAAATTAATATAAAAGTTTTCTATAATACTAACCTAGACCTTTTATATTAGTATTAGTCCTAAACTAGAGTATATTATATTTAATAATATCACGGTCTATAATAGTCTTAATATAGTACGGTAAATTACTATAGTAATAGAGGAGTTCCTAGAGATATAGATTAATTAGGGTACTATAGTACTCATTTTTAAAAAAGAATAAATACCGATATAACTAAAATTTAACGTAGTATTAAAGTCGTCTAAAGTCTACCCTATTAACTAGAAAAATAAAGAAATAATTAATAAAACTTTCGATAAACTTTATTAATAAAGTAAAATAACCTAGGTTAACTATCCGACCTCTTTTAATTATTCTATCTTCGTAATATAGCGTAATACCCTAGTAGGTAGGAAAGGTCGTATTATAGTTAATATATAGGATTTTAATAAAATTATAGAGTCTAATAATTATCCTCTACTCTTATAATCCGATATTACGTCTACGGTAATAGGATATCTTTATATCTCTATAATAAACGGCGTCGGTTACTTTTATTAATTTAATATTAAAGAAAATAATTACTATAAATTTATTATCGTTTTATATCGCGGATAAAAGTAGTATAATATTATTTTAATAAGATATAAGAGTTCCTCGCCGTATATTTAATAGTAAATTAATAAAATACTCCGATCTTTTAGAAGTTTTACTAGGGCCTACGTCGACGATATAATTACTTTCAAAAAAACTTTATTAAAGTACCTAGTTTATTTATAATAACTTTTTATACTCTTCTAATAACGCCGCGTTAGTTTTAATTTAAAGAAAATCTTTTTAAATTACCCGTCGATTACTTTATTAAATCAACGAGTTAATTCGCTTAGTTTATTTATATCCGACGAAAAGTTAGAAACTATTAATATATTAAATTTCCTACGGTCTCTACGGGAGTTAAAGATCTTTTTAGGCTTTATTAATTAACTATAGTCTTTAATATTAAAATATATTTAACGCGTAGAGGTACTTTAATAATATAAAATAATTTTTATTAAAAAACTACCGAAGGTTTCGTTAAAATATACTTAGTCCGGTTATATTTAAAAGATATAATCTAGTAAATTATACTACGACTCTACGTAAATAGAATTTGATTCTTTCCGAGATTTTGAATTTACTTTCTTATAATCGGTATTTTTAATTTATTTTAATTTTAAAAGGACTTTATTTATAGATCTAAATACCTCTAAAATTTAGAGTTTTACTACTATAATATATTACGTTAAAAATAACGTTATAAAAGATTTCTTTAGAATATTAATCTAGTTTATTATATTCCTAAATAAAATATTTAATTAAATTAAATAAAACTACTAGCCTACCGAGTTTAAGATAGTAGGTATCGTCTAAATTATTAAGAAAATACGATATATAATCGAGTTATCTAGGAAGCCTCCGGTAGTCCTATATACTAACTATTCTACTATAATATTAATCTCGCGCTAGACTAGCCTCTTATCTTTATTTATTAATAAATTTAATTTACGCCTCGTTAGAGGGTTATAATATTTATTATAATTTAAATTAATAGTAAAGTATAAATCTAGGAAATTTAATATCGTCCCTAATATTTTATTACGACTTTAAGATAAATAAAGAATCTTAATATTTAAAGTATTTAGAATATTTAATACCCTATTTACCGAAGTCTTTAATAAAGTCTTTAGTAATTATAAACCCGCTAATATCTATTATATTACTCTCGTAGAGATATTAAATAACTTTAAGGCTCGGTTTATTAAAATATATTAAAATAACAAATAGTAGAAGAAGTTCCTAAATCTTTTATAAAAAGCTTCGGTAGATATTATAATAACCGTGAAGGTAGTTATTAAAATTACTATTAAAATATTAGGTTAAATAAATAAAATTATTATTAAAGCCCCTCGCCTACTTTATTAAATAAATAATATTATTACCGAAGCGCCTAATTAATCTCGTAAAATAAATTTAAGATTCCGACTTCGCGATAAGTTAATTTACTATACTAATTTTAATAACGACCGCGAACGTCTTTATATTTTTAATTTACTCGAAAAAGAGGTCTTCGAGTTTACGCACGATCGTTAATATTATAAAGACTATTACTATATTTATAGTTAAATCGTAATATCGATCTATATAAAGTATTTAGTTTAGTATTTACGGACTTATATCGAATACTACCTAGTGTACTAGTTTAATTAAACGAAGCGCTATAAGTTTTATAATAGTCTATTACCTTATCTATTAATAAATTTAATATTCCGTTCTATATTATAGTAATAAACTTCGTAGTTACTTTACCTTTTATTAAACCTATCGACGACTTCGACTATTTATTTACTATAATATATAAATTCTTAAAACGGGTTTTATTATTATTTAATTAATTGATCTAGAAAGTTACTTAATAGACTAATATAGTTCTTACTATTTTAATAATATATAACTAGGGAGTCCTCTATACTATTATAAATAATCGTAATTTAAAATTTATATCGTCTTTCTAGAGAGTTATTTTCTAGAAATTAGGGTATAATATATTTATTTTAACGGCCTACTACCCTTGAGCCGACGGGTAGCCCGAAAGAATTAATTAAACTATCGAAATTATTATTAAATTCTATATCTCCGAATAACTCTATATCGACGCGGTCGATTAAATTATTATATTATTATACCTTTAAGGATTTTTTAATAACTCGAAGAATTAATTTATTAATATAGTATTTAACGAGGTTATTTATAATTTTAAAATATAAAATATTTTAAATTTATTATTAGAGCTCTTTATAGAAGACTTTAATAAACTATATTAATTTAAATATAATTAAATAAAGGAGTTTATTATATTCGTTAATACCTTTATTAAACTACACTATAATAAGAAATATAAGTTTATTAGTTTCTTTAAAGGGGATAAAGTCTACCTTCGCCTCGACTATAATTATTAAATACTAGGGATTATTAATTCGAAGTTATATATTTAGAGAGTTAGCCCTTTTAGAGTTATTTAATTTATTAATTTATTAATATATTAATTTAAACTTCTACCTTTTATATATATTTACTCTATAGTATTAATAGTTTAACTAGAGCCGGTAAATACTAATAACTTATATAATTATACTAATAATAATAAGCCGCCGCCGATTATCGAGGGCACTAATAAAAATAATAAAAAAAAGGATTTATTCGAGATCGAAGTATTAATAAGTAAACGCGGTATCTATAATATCTAGTATTCAATTAAATAAAAGGGCTAGGGTTATTAATATAATTCTTAATATAATATAATAGACCTCGGGGACACTTTAAAGTTTATTTAAAAATATAAAATAAAAATTCACGATAAGTTACGGAAGTAACTACCGAAGACTTCCGTTATACTACGGTGTAGAAAACCTAGGGGAGCGCTACAGAAACCTTCTATTAAAGATATTTAATTTCGTCGTTTACTACTTTTATTATTAATATCTACTTTAGTATTACTATCTACTATATACTATTTACTATTATTATATCTATATAAGCGAGGACGTTTACTTTTCTTCTTTTATTAATATTATTATAAATTAACTCTTTAAGGTCTTAGTAAACTATAAATATTTAAAATCGTTTTTAATAAAACTAATAAACTATCTTTCTACTATATTATAATAACTACTATAATATATAAATATAGTATAGATATAGATATAGTATAGAATAAAATAAAATTTACGAGAATAATTCGTACTAAAAATATACTAAATAATTTATATATTATTATTACTTTTTATTTCTATTTCTATCTAAATATATATCTAAATATATATATAAATATATATATAAATATATAATAAATATATAAGGAAGTAATATTAATTAATATATAAATAATTTTATTAAATATAATATAATATAATATATTAATTATATAAATTGAATTTAGTATTAAATATCTATATAATATAACTTTTATATATTAAGATTTTATTTCGAGACGTACGAAAGTATATAAATAGAAAAGAAAGACTTTTCTTCTTCTTTTCTTTTTCTTTAAATTATAGTTTATATATAAATATTTTATTTAGATATTTACTATAATCTAATCTAAACTCCGATATATAGAGAGAATTAATAATACGGGGTTAATATAATAATATATAATATAAAAGATATTAATTATTTTATAGAGGATTTGATTTTAATATATTAGAATCCTAGTATTATTTTAGTCTCGATAGGGCTAGCGGTAGAACTTAACCCGCCGTTTTAGTAGATATTTATAATAATACTCCTACTAAAGTCTACCTCGTAATAAATCGCCCTTTTTAAAAGAAAGAAGTTAACGCCCTTATTAATATATTTATATAGGGTATCGTAAATAATAACGTAAATAACGTCTATATATAGAAGTAAATAAATAAAAAATATATATTTTAAATTATTAACCGATTACGAGTAGGCCCGTAGAGCTTTAAAGTTTAACGTAAATGAAATCGCGATAGCGAAGTAAAGCGATAGGGGGGTATAAAGATAACGTAAATAATTAATAATAAAAACTATAATATTAATAAAATAGAGATATATACGTATAGTATTATAGGAGTATTAATATTAAAGGACTAGGGCCCTAAGTATATATTAGAAAAATAAAGTCTTAACGTAAATCTAGTTAATTAAGGAAAGTCGTTTAACGATATTTTTAAAATTAAAATTATTTTAACGCGGAGCTAGTCCCGATTCAATCAAATAACTATATAATTAATATATTATCCGAAGTTCTTTCCCTTATAAATATACTACCTAGTTAAGAAGTAGCGATAACGAGGGGTATATATTTAAATTTATATAGAGGAGTATATAAATAATATATTATTAGGATATTCGGGCTATATAACTCTATATACGATTAAACGAATAATTTAAGATTATTAAAGAGTAGTTTTACTAGTTCTCGGTATAATACCCCTTTAATATTATCGTGGTACCCGTACTCTAAATAGAGCTCGATAAGTAGATTTAATATAACGGTTATTTCCTAAAAAAATAAATAAAGAGCGATAATATAAAAAGGAAATATAATTATACTTCTAGAGTTATCGACCCTAGAAGAAGTATTTAGTTTAGTATTCAACTTATTATTCGTATTTCTTAATAAATTCGTCCGCGAAAATATTTTTAATATTTATTTAACGGTTTTATATAGATCCCTAGTCTTTTTAGGATAAAAGGTATTTAGTAGCGTAATCCTTCCCCTTTTTAATAACGCGGTTATCGAGGATATATTTTAATTTTTATTCTAGTTCTAAATCGTCTCGCTCGGTTTCTACTACTTTAGAGTTAATAGGTCGTGGATATTTAAAAAGGTCTTAATTTAATAATAAATACTACTCTAGTTATATTATTAAAAATATATTATAAATCTTTTAATTTCCTAGGATATTAAAACGGTATACGAGTCTACCGATATAGTTAAGAACCTCAAATAAATAAATTATTTATTAATTATATTTACGACTAATAAATTTATTTACCGGAATATTATAATTTTTATATAAATATAATAAGACCTAGTCCTCTTTACGGAAATATTAAAGGTAATAAATACGATTATAATACTCTTTATCGTATATTTAAATAAAGGTAATTATATCCGAAACTTAAATATATATTAATTTTTTTAATAAAATATTATTCTCTTAACTTCCTAGGTCTAACGTATTATTAATAATAAAACCGAAAGTTATTTTATTTAAAATATAGTTAATAAATTAAGAAAACGTATTATTATATTATATAATTATAAAAAGTAGTACTTTTTCCTAGGCTTTAGAGTTTTATAAAGTAGCGATTTAGAATCGTAATATAATTTTAATAATTTAATTTATATATCTATTTAATTTATCCGTTTATAGATAATAGGCGGTAGAGAATATTAAATTTATTTCAAATTTATTAAATAGAGCCTTCTATAGGGTATTTATAAATTTATAATCGCGGTTAGAAAAAATAACCTTCGGAATACTTTAATTTATTAAATATAAACGACGTAAAAGTATATTTATTTATTACTTTATCTTTTATATTAATTTTCCTAGAATCGCGGTTACCTTTCGGGAAAATTTATATATAATAATTATAATATTATCGAATCTTTCCTACGAAAGGGGTAAGACTAGGATAAAATCGATAAAAATTATATAGAAAGAAGAGAGCGGTATAAGAATAAATTATAATATTTTATAAAGTTTATACCTAGGAGTACCGAATAATTAATATTATAAATAATATCGTAAATACTCCTCTAGTTTTTTATTTAATTTATATATATATTAATACCTAGTTATTATTTTATAGTATTTATATCTTTTTATATATAAACTAGAATATACGATATTAAATAAAACTTTAATATATAAAGAAAGTATATATAGGCGCTCTAGTATATATACGCGATTAATAATTAAATTATTAGTATATTATATTAAGCCGTTACCCTATCGGTAAATTTTAAAAGTAAATATTAGTATATTTTAAATGTTATTAACCCTATTAAAAAGCCGTCTACGGGTTTATATTGAAACTCTATATTAAATACCGACCCGAGGTTTAGTAGGATTAGTAAGTCAGGGGTCCGGGTAGGGTCCTATTAATAAATAGTACTTATTGTCAATAGGTTCAGTAACTCGATAAATAATTACCGTAGTAACTCAAATATCAGACGAATAGGCCCATTATATACCCTATAGTATGCGTATTTACATGCGCATTGGCATGCGCCATAGTATGGGCCATAGTATGGGCCATAGTATGCCCCATGGCATGCGAATGGTATGCGAATAGCATGCGCAAAGGTATCCTGAATAGCATGCGATGTACGCCCCCCGCAGCAGCCCCTAAAACATCAGACGAAAGCCCCCCATGGCATGCGCAATTATGGCATGCGCCAAGGCATGCGCCATGGTATACGAAATGGTATGGTATTCATGTGCGCATACTCCCTAGATATACCTGGGTGACGCCCCCGCAAGAACTTTCGTTAAAACTTATTATTCCGGGCCCGGTAGGTCGCTAGCGTTAATAGTTATCGCTAGGGGTCGCTACCGTTAATAGCGACGATTATAAAACTTCATTTATTATAACTCTATAATAGGGCTAGCTATTATTAATATATTAATAATATATATAAATTACTAAAGTTATTAATCTTATTAAAATTAATTTAGAGTTATTAATAAAATATTATCTAAACCCCCGATTTATTAAATTTATTAAAAATTACCTACCCGGACCCCTAATTTACTAAATTTATTAATAGGATACTAGTAACTCTATCCGTAAATTAGAGTTATTAATAACGTTCTATTAATAACTTTTCTTAATAAAAGTTTTTAATAGAATACTACTAGCCCTATCCGCGCGGTCGGTAATTAAAGTTTTAATAGAAGTTTTTAAAATTTACTAATACCCCCTTCGAAAATAGAAGATCTATAATATCCTCGCCGGTTTCTATATTATAATTAAATATATAATTTATTTTAACCTAAAAATCGTTATTCTAGTACTTTTAAAATAATTTTTATTTAAACTATATATTTATTTCTATTAATATATAGACTTTATATATATATATTTAGAGTATATTTAACTCGTTTTCTAAAAAGTCCTTAACTATGTCTTTTTAATATAGTTAGGATAGAGTATCTAGTACTATATATTTAGCGCTAGATTTATAACGGATTTTTATATTTTAAAAATATTAAATATAATTTAAAGCCCGTACGATACGTAAATTAATCTTTATTATAAATAAAGTAGTTATATTTATTTATTTAATTATATTAAGCGTAGCTTTATAATCTATATAAATAATTATCTTCGGGGTTAATTCGACTATATATTTAATTTTAATAAATATTTATATTATTCCTACTAGTTTTATTTTAGTAGGTTAATAGTATATTTCTATATTCTTAAAGAGTCGGTTAAGAAAAAGAATAAATTAAATTTATTTCCGGTCGAGATAAGAGTTTTTTAGTTTTTTTATAATATAATAAATTATAACCTTGTAACCGAATTCTTTATTAATATTAAGGTCGATAAATAGTTTATTTTTATTATCGAAATAATATAGAAAGAAAGAGCTAGAAAGGGTATTTTAAATAATTTGAATAAACGGATCTCCTATAGGGAAGGTGATTTAAAATTAATCTTTTTAATATATTCCTATCGCTGAATATTTATAGGGGGTATTTTATTTAATAATACGGTTTTTTTATTTTATAAAGGCCTAGCTAGAGTAGTATAATCTTTAATATAATCTTTTAATTAACTAGTTATTCCTAGATATATTTTAAATATTATTAATATTTAAGAGAAAATTAGTTATTTAATAGTTATAAATCTTTCTTTAGAAGTTAATAACCTAAACGAGTTAACTTTCTAGCTAAATAGTATAATTAATAAATAACTAATAAACGCCTTTTTAGGGTTAACTAAAATATTAAATTTAACGAATAAAAAAAATATAGTATATAGATATTTAATATAATCCTCGAGGGTCTAAAAGAATACTATAATATTATCAATATATACTCGGGCGAATACTTTATAGATATATAGAATCTAGTTTATTTACTACTATATATACGTAGGCGAGTTTTTAAATCCTATTATTATAATATTAAAAGTTTTTTGGCCGCGGTATAATATAATAATAAACTTATATTTATTTTTAAGGTATATATACTATTAATAAAAGAAACTAGCGGCGTCGATAACGATAATTTAATAATAACTCTTAACGGCGCTAATTATATTATTTTATAAAGGTAAATAATAGATATTTATTATAATTATAGTATTTAAACCTCGAATATTAATAATAATATAATCTTTTTTAATACCGTCTAATCTTATAATCTAAATAACGAAGACTAGGAAATTAAATAAAGTAGTTTATATCGTTTATTTAAATCGTCCCTAAATATATAATTTATTAAAAGTTTCGTTAATAATCTTCCGGCTCTCGTTATTTATAAAATAATTATATATTATTTTAAATACTTTATCTTCCTAATCGGCGCGAAGTAATATATATATTTATTTATTTTCTAGAATATTAATAAAGCCTCCTTCTATCTAAAGTATAAAGAATTAATTAATAATCTTTATTAGCTCCGGTTATTTACTATGAATAATAATACTATTTAAAAGAATATTATTCTTTACCGAAGTAGTTATCTTTATTAATAGAATAGAAGGCCGGGAATTAATTAACTTCTTTATATCTTTACCCTTTAAAGACTATTTAAGAAATAATAAATTAGTACTAGCGGTAATCGTATTATTAAAAGCGTTTTTAATAAAAGTTTCTTTATACTTTTATAGAGGTCTTCGTATAGCGAGCTCCCGAATATTATTATTACTTATAGTAATACTATAGTAGTTATTAAATTAAACCTCGATTATTTGGCCTAGCTTTATATTCCTAGGGATTTTAATATATTTATCCGTTTTATTCTTTATAAATATTAATTTTATTCTATCGTTAACGATTCCAGTAAAGAGGTATAGGTTAGTATCTACCGGTTTAAAGAAATAATTTTATATTAATAAATTAAGTTTATAGACTTCGATAATTATCGTAACTTATAGGGGGATAATTTTTATTTTCGTAGTATATACCGGCCGGTTTATATTTACACCTCTTGAGTAGATATCGATAGGGTATTTTATATCGTAGCTACCGATATAAATTATTTACCGAGATACTAGTATATTTATCCCTTTAGGGGCTATAATGTCTATATTAATAAATATATTTACTTTAAGATTATCCATAATATAGACTTCCTTAGGGGCGGTTTTAATTATTATTTTATTACTACTCTTATTTTTCTCGGGGAAATATAAGGAGGTAACGATATATTTAGAAATAATATAATAGTTAATACTAATACTAGTAACTTGGAGTAGGGTTATTATAGTACGGATTCTAGCTTTTAGAAAGAAGTATACTATAAATTTATAATTAGCGATAGTTACTTTATAGCTAGTATCTTTATAACTCTTTTCTATTTTAATTCTAGAGTTTAAGCGGACCCGAATACCGGTATATTAATATTTCCTAAATACTTATCCTATTCCCGTGTTTTTGGAAGAGTCGTAATTTAATTTAATAATAAACTTTTATTTTAATAATTCGTTATTCGTTTTAACCTAGTAATAAGTTTCTATATTCTCATTTATTACTAAAGACTATTTACTCTTCTAAATAATATTTATAATTAAATATTTAGGGTAGGAGATTTTAATAGAGTTCCTACCTAAACTTTAATTTCTAAAATACGTATATAGTACGTTTTTAGAAGAGAATGATTTTTTATATATACGACACTCGACTTATTTAAATATATCGATAATAATTATTTAATAACTAGTTATTTCGTTTTATTTATTATAATAATCGTTTTACTACTAATTTTAACTCTATTTATTAACGTAACTAATATTAAATATAAATTACTCTTCTATTTATAACTTTATAATATTATTTTCTTAAGAATAATTCTTTTATACCTCGGTTCTATAGTAAATAATTATATACCTAGGGGGTATTTATTATTACCCGAAATAATTAGAATTATAACTACTAGTTATGAGCCCGCGGTTTTCTTAGCGCGGTTAAAAGTTAGGACGATTTCTATTTCTAAAAGAGAAAGATATAATTCTAGTACTATTATTAATAATTTATAGTTAAATAAGTAGCGGTTAAATTTAACGAGACTACTATTATATTTAAAGAATATTTAATATATTCTAATAGGCCGAATTAATAAATTAATAAGAAGTAATTTAAAATAACTAGTTCTATTATAGCCGGAATTAGTCAAGTTATTAATAATTTTATTAATTTTATTATAAATTCTTTAGCTTAAGAGGCGGTAGAGGTTTAATTATTTTATTACTTTATATTATTCCTAACTAGGTTTCTTCTTTAGTATTAAATAAATTAAGGAATTTATTTAATAAAATATTAAATTTAAGCGAATTAATAAAAGGTTTAAAATTAGAGTTAATATAGTCGTAGATTATAAATATTTATTAATATATATTAGGAATATCGGCGGCCCTAGTTAAGTTAAATATTTTATTTATATATTATTTAGGCGTTTTACTAGTACGTATTTAAACGAATTTATATTTATTAAAACGAAGTTTATATATAGTTTCTAATATTTTCATTTTAAATCGCTTAATAAAACGACTTATTTATTTAGAGCTAGTAAAGGTATATATTTATATCTTAATATTAATATTTAGTTTATTCGAGAACTATTTAAGGGTTATTTCTTTAAGATATAAAAATAGAAACTTTCGTACCTTCTCTTCGTCGTATTATTTAATTATATCGTTAACGCGATTCTTAAAGTCGAAAATATTTTTATATATAGTATACTTTCTTAAAATAAATAGGTTATTCTTTTTATTACCCTTAAAGTCGAAGAATTTAATTTCTTCGAGTTTTAATTTATTCTAGGCGCTTATTTTAATATTAATACTATTTTAACTAGTTACGTTATTTATTTTTAATAGGCTTTAAGGTCCTATTAAGTCTTTCTTTATTTTAATTATTAACCTAATAATAAAGGCCTAAATTTCTAGCGATTCTATAAATTATATTATTTATTCGGAATTTATAATAAGTTATTTAGGCTCGGGAGGAGTTATAGTTTCTTCGTTTTTAAATTCGTCCTCTAAAGGTTATTTCTTTTATAGGTATTAATATAACTCTTTAATATCCCTTCGGAAAATACCGATAAACGGTATTATAATTATTTTATTAATAACCTAGAGTAGTTATATAGTAGGTTATTTAAACTTAATATACTCCGAGAGGTCGTCGTTAAATTACTTCGCTTTCCGGCCTCTTCTTAATAAATATTAAAGAGGTACTTTAATAGGAGGATAAGGAAATTATATAATTATCTAAATAATTACTCGTCTAACGTTAAGAGTAACTTTTATTTATTTTAAGATATATTTATTTAATAGTAGGAATTCTTATAAATGGAAAATAAAATTAACTATAATATAGTTTAGTTAAATTTCTTCTAAAGTAATAACTAGGGTAATAATTAATAATAAATATTAAAAATAGTAATACTAGGCGAATAACAAGAGTAGTATTAAAAGACTAGTATTTTAGTATTCTTTTTCTATAGCGGAAGCGTAAGAGATATAATTAGTAATATATTTATTAGACTAGATATTTACCTAATAGGTAGTTTACTAAAATAAATAACTATATTAATAAAAGAGAAATAAATAAAGAGACGTTCTAAATATTTAATTTAGTATTTATTATAAATACCCTAAATGAAAAGGGTATTAAATAGGTTATTTTAATAACTTAATAAAGAGTTTAGAAATATTTATTTAAGGTAGTAGGGTACGGTACGGAAATACTAAATAAATATAATATAAATAAAACTCGCTATCGATACGGAGTAAATTATTTTGAATATAATAATTAATAGAGAGTATATTAGTAGTTTTAGAAGTTATTTTATTATTCTTAACTAATATAATCGTTCTTACTAATATAGAAGAAGTATAGTTCTACGTTAATAATACCGTTACTACTATTTAACACGGGGTTAATATAATAGTATATAATATAAAAGATATTAATTATTCTATAGAGGATTTAGTTTTAATATATTAGAATCCTAATATTACTCTAGTCCCGATAGGGCTAGCGGTAGAGCTTAGCCCGCCATTTTAATAAATATCTATAATAATACTTCTATCAAAGTCTACCCTATAATAATTAATATTATATCTAAATAATTCTAGTAAGAATATAGTATTAACGAAATAAGATACGTAAGAATTATAGTATTAACGAAATAAAATAGTAATTAAGATTTAGTCTTAGTATATTATATATTAATTAAATTATCTATCGGTATAAATAAACTACTATTTTATATTAAAGTACTAGTAATTATAATAGTTACCTTTATAAATAAAGGGCCTAACGTCCTCGAGGTTATAAACTATTAATATAAATATATAAACGAATTAAACTTACTAAAAATAATTTTAATATTATAATTATTATTATTATTTCTCTCTTCGACCTAAACTCTCCCCGCGTAATATATAAAAAATAGAAATACCTAGCCGAGGCGACGACGTCTTTATTTTAAAGTATCGAGAGGGAGACCGGCTATTAATTTATAAACCGGAGTAGTATCTTTATTAGAAAATCTAGTTACTAGAGTATATATTATTATTATAATTATACTCTTTAAAGTAACCTTCGATATTATCGCCGTATTTATAATATAACTAGAGGAAGTCTCTACGGCGGTACCGAATTAATTATATAATTTATTATTATCTTTAATAAGTTTACCGCCTAATATAATATCGGTAATTATCTACTATTTAAATTTCTCTCGATTATATACGCGTTCTAAAGCGGGATATCTCTTAATTAATATATTTATATTTATATTAATATTAGTTAAAAAATTATCAACGAAGTCTTTAATACCGTTTATATTCTTAACTCTCTTAATTAATTTTATCTATTTACTATTAATTAATTAATCTTTAGGTATTTCGATCTCTATAGAATCGAAAAAACTCCGTAGTAAATAATCGACCTAGTATTAACCTAAAAGGCGGTCCCGGTATTAAATAAAAATAGTATAAAAGATTTCTAAAACTAATAAAACTCGGACTATTTTATTATTAATTTTAATAATAAGTCCTTTTAAAAAATCTATATAGTTATATAAAATAGTATTATTATTCGCTAGGATCTTATTTCTAGTTACTAGCTCATTTATATAAGTTTCGGATTTAACGAATATCTTTTTAATAATCTCGACTAGGGACTCCTCTTTAATATTATTATTTAAACCCTCCGATAATATAAAAATATCTTTAATCTCTTTATAAAGTAGTAGTATATTATATACGCCTACGCCCCGTTAAAGGCGTTAGTATATTATATACGCCTCGGCCCCGCTATTTTTATAATATTATTATTTATCGATACGGGGTTCTAACCTTAATATCGCGGGGTTTTAACTTTTAGTAATTTTATATCGAGTTAGTATTCCCCCGTTTTATTAGAATCCTTAGAGATTAGTTTTATTATTAAATTTAGAATTTAAAAACTACCTAATAATGAACCCCGTAATTATTTTATATTTTTTATATTATTACTAAACCGCTAGCTCTATGTTAACGGCTTTAGGTATTATAGTTTTAATCTTTTAAATCTTTCTAAAGAAAAGACTTATTATTATTATAATATCGGGTTTAAACTCGGGACGTCTAGAAGAATTTAATAATAATAATATCGATTAAACTCCCTCCGACGACCCCGTTATAAAAATAGTAACGAATTCGAAGGTATTACTACCCTCGAAGAGACTTTGGATATATAATTTAAAGTTATTAAAGAAGAAAACCGTCGCCTTAAATAATAATAAAAGTTAGGGGTATTATAAATTTAAAATTTAAAATTATATAATCCTACTACTTTTACGCCCGCTAGCGGAGCGCTAGCGGAATTTATTATTTATAGTAGAGGTCCTCTAATTATTATATTTACCGGTAGAATAATAATAAATTTAATTATATTTAGTAGAGATATTTTTATTAGGGCGAAAATACTACGCCCTAATAAAATATATTCTTATAAGGGTACGAGCGAAGGTAAATATTTATACTAGTTCCGCGACGTAAACGTTAAATTTTTAATTAATCTTAAGTATTTTACTACCGACTATTTAAGGATTATATATTATATAGATTTATTAAAAAGTAACCCTTTAACGTAGTAGTATAAGTACTACGATTTATATAGTTTAACTAGTATTATATTTAGCTTTTTTAAGAAGTTTTTTCTTAATTTAATAACGGATCTAGTTAACTACTATCTCTTTATTTATAAAAAGTAAAAGGAAACTAAATAATAGTTTTATTAAAAGATATCGTTATTTAAAACTTATTTTAAAGAAATAGAGGTTTAATTACCCCTATTTTCGGAGGAGTATAAAGTAAATTTCTTTTTAACTAAATTTAACTCTGGTTTTAAAAATGGATTCTTAATATTAATAATATATTTATTTAAAGGGAAGAAATTCTTACCTAGGCTATTATATAAAAAAAGAATCTAGAATATATATAATTAATAAATAACTTTAATTTTAATTTAGGTTCCTAATTAAAGAACTTTAATAAAGAAAAATTATTAATAAACTAAATTATTAAACCTAACGCTGGCGATAATATTAAATAAGTATATTCGAAGGAGAAAGATAATAAATATAAAGTTAATACTACTAATTCTTTATACGATAAAATTATTTATTATTATTATAAAGTAGAAGGTTATATTAAATTTAAATATCCCGATATAAATAAACTAGTTATAAACGTCGGCGCGGTATTAATAAAAAATAATTAAGCCTAACTCACGCCTCGGAAAAAAAGTAAGAAAAATAATTAATAGAAATATACCCTTTTATTCTTTTTAAGGGTTAGATTATTTTTTAAAATAAAATTAAATAGTTTATTACCTTAATTAACTCTAAAGTATAAATTAATTTAATTTTATAGTAGTTCGTTATTAAAAATAATTTAGAACTTTATAATATTATTTTACTACTAGCTAAAGTAATTAACGGGTAAAGTATATATTATTATAGCGCGTATTAATTAGACTATTAAATAGTCGATAATTAAAGTTAAGGGCGTAAATATAGTATTTTATTCTTATTATAGTATAGCCTTACTTATTTTAGCCTAGTTTAATTTATTCTAAATTCAATTTAAATTTAAACTAGTTTCCCTATTTCTATCTTAATATAGTCGGGATAGGAAATAAATAAATACTCCGTAAACTAGTTTTTATTTAGATAGTAGTTAACCCTACCCTAGTTTTCGTTCTTTATCTTTTATTTTAGCCTACTTTTATACTATAACTAAGTTATAATTCTATAAATTTAATTATAAATTTAATAAATTTCTAGATATTAATCCCGTCCCTTAATATTATAAAAGATTAATTATTTAATTAATATTCTTTAATACTAGGATAATTATTATAAAGGATTAACCTCTTAACCCCGAAGACTATATATAATAATTCCTCCCCGAAATTTAGAATAACTTTATTAGTTTCTTAAATACCTTCGATTATTTATATATTTAGGTCGAGAGTAATTTCTTATTCGATACTTTATCCTTATCTACACTTCCTCCTCCTCCTCCTCCTCCTACGCTAGATATATAATCCCTAGTCTATACTATCGTTTAGGTAATAATTTAAGTTATATTTATTATAACCTAAATTATACCTTAGCCCCCGCCCTAGGTATTCGATAAGAATACTCTTAATAATATTATTATTATAGGTTTACGTTCGTTTTCCTCTTTAAGTACCTAACCTACCCCTTTATAATCTCGAACGCTTTTTAGATCCGAAAAGTTCCTAGATATCTTAGAATATAAAGAGGATTAAGATAAATTAGATATTTAAGAATAAACGTTAATATAGTAAATATATATTAATTATAATCGTTACCCTACCGATAATAATAAAATCGTTTATATAGAGTTTAAATTAACTATCGGTAAAAAAGTCTTTAATTTAATAAATTATTATTAAAAAGAGGGTTTTTATACCTTAACTAGCTTTATTAATTAACGAAAGAAACTACGGGAAGTATATAATAACCCGTTTAAATAAAAGAATACTCGGAATTATATCCGGGAATTTAAATAAGACTTTATATTTTTTAATAAATATTTTAACCTCGTTACCTAAAAAAAGAAACATTCTCGAATAAAGAACGAATTCTTAATTAATATTATAAAATATAATATTAATTATATTATTTAATAGGCCTTTATCTCTTAAAGGAAAATTAATAATTAATAATTATATACCTTCGATAAATACGTTTATATATACTCCGAAATCGACTAAAAACTCCGGTAGATTAAATACTATTTATCTCGTTAGAGTACTATTCTTATTAAATTAAAATAAACCTCGAGGAGGCCTATTATACCTCTATTAACTTCTATTTTTATAACTCGTTTTATTATAACGAGTATTTTTATCCCCGTTATCGTAGCTCTAACTCTTTTATTTAGAGAGTTAATAAACCTCGATTCTACCTAAATTATTATTAAAGGTAAATTAACGAAAACCCCGGTTATTAAAGTTATTTATAAGAAATAAAGGTTTTATTTTTATTATAAATCGTCTAGATATAATATAAAAGCCTACCTAATTAAGCTAGCTAGCCTCCGATCTAGTATTATAACTATTATTAATAACGACGAGAGCGTTATAAGAGGAGTTATTTTAAACGCGGGAAAAGAATAATCCCGGTATAAAGTCGTATATTAGGACTATAGGTACCTAGAACCTTATATATACTTTTTTATTTATTAATTATATTATTTAATTTACCTTCGTTACTAATTAAGTTTTCGTTTAAATTTATTATATAACTTTTTAAAACCGACCCTACTTTTCGTAATAAATATATAGTTATTTTTTATTAACTACGGAATAATTAATCCCGAATTTGAATTAAAGTTTTAATTAATATTAGTATATCCGGCTATCTTTTTATTAATTATAATTTTATATATATTTAGTATCTACCCCTTCGCTTTCTTTATTATTCTTATATCGTCCGATTTTTTAATAGTGTACCTACCGTTATAAAACGTATTATTTATATCGTAGAAGCGATTTTAAATATTTATAATTATTAAAAACGAATAATTTTCTTTATTATTAAATTTAATTAATACCCCGTTATAATCGGCCTATTATATCTCTATCGTTATAAAGTTATTACCGATTTCTTAAATAATTCTTTAACCTTCGTTTTATATTTTTATTTAAGAAATTATACCCTTAGTTTTATAAAAATCTTCGCGGAAAATAAACTTTTTTTTATACCCTAAAAAAGTTTCTAGACTTAAGAATCTTAGTCTTTAATTTTATTTAATACCCGTATAGGGTAAACCCCGATTTAAAAAGAGTTACTAATATATAAAGAGCCGTTATTATTTATAAACGATAACGTTATTATTAAATAATTAATTCCGACTCGAGAGAAGTTATTTTAGCTTTAAGTTTATTAATAATATATTTAATCCTAAATTTATAAAAAGTAAACCTCGATTTAAGAAGAGTTAATTTAGTCCTAGGTTTACTAGAAATAAACCTAATCCCTAGCTTAGTTTAGTATTTATATAAAATAATTTAAAATTTAAAAAGAGTTACCCTAGTTCTAGGTTTATTAATAATAAATTTAGATTTAAAAAAAGTTTTCCCCGCCCTAGTCCTAGTTATTTATTCCTATAGAAACTAGCTATAATAACGAGTATAATCGTATCGTTATTATTATTAAATAAGGAAAGATATTTAAAATTAAATATCGTAACCTAACCTCGCTTCGTTTTAAATTTTAATATTAAAAATAACGAACCTAGTACCTAGTTATTCTTAATATATATAAGATAAAATCTCGATTATTTACCCGACTCGTTAGGCCTAACGAGTAAACTGTATTTAATTTATTATTTATAGAAATCGATCGATTCTTAAATATTTTAGAAGAAATCTCGATCTTAAATATTTAACCTCGTTAAGAATCTAGATATTAAAAAATTAAACTCCGCCTTAGTTAAAACTTTAAACTAAATATTTATAATTAAATCTAGAACCGAGTTATATTTAAAATAAATAAAGAGTTTTACTTCGTCTCCGTTATTATTTAAGAAGAGCTTTAAGTCTACCGAGATAATAAAAATATTAATTTAACTACGATCTTATTTATACGGTATTATAAATTCTTAAATGTTTTTTTAATAAAAGACGCTAATACTTTACCCCCGTATTAATTATATAACTATATTATTAAATTTAAAGAAGGGTTATAACTTCCGTTATTTAATTTATATAGTATAAATTATAATAAGATTCTAGAACTCCGCCGTTACCTAGATAAAAATCTTAATAAAGATTTTATTCGGGTTAATTATTTTTATATTATATTCTTTATCCTATTCGTAAAGAAACCTAGCGGAGGTTTATATTTCTATATTAATTACCGAGGGCTAAATATTATTATTATAAAAAATAAATACTCTTTACCCCTAATTTTAGAAATCTTAAATTAATTAAATCGGGTTAAGGTATTTTTTAAATTAAATATTATATTTATTTTTAACCGCCTCCGCGTTAGGGAGGGCGATAAAGAATTTATAATATTCTATACCCGATTCGGCCTATTCGAATACCTTATTATATTATTTAGATTATATAATAACCCTACCTCGTTCTAGTACTATATTAATAATACTCTTTATAAATTTCTCGATAAGATTTATATTATATACCTCGACGATATTCTAATTTATAGTAATATTAAGAAAGAGTATAATATCTATATTAAATATATCCTTTAGAAGCTCCGTAAAGCGGGGCTTTAAATAAATATTACTAAATATAATTTCTATATTAAGGAAGTTACGTACCTAGGATTAATTATTATTATTAAAAGAATTAAAATAAATTTAAAGAAAATCGATATTATCCTAAATTAACTATAGTTAGTTAATATTAAAAATATTTAAAACTTCCTAGGATTCGTTAATTTCTATCGGCGTTTTGTTTATAAATTTAATAAACTCGCTATACTATTTATAGCTTTAATTAAGAAAGGTACTATCTTCGAGTAGAGTACCCGATATTAAATAACTTTTAATACTTTAAAAAAGGCTTTTACCTCCGATATTATCCTAGTTTATTTCGACCCTAACCGTAAAACTATAATAGAAATAAATATATTTAATTACGTATCTAAAGGGGTCTTATTTTAATATAATAATCAAAATATTCTTCGTCCTATTATTTACTTTTTAAAAAAGTATAACTCTATTAAATATAATTATAAAATTTATAATAAAGAGCTTATAGTAATTATCTATATATTCGAGGAATAACGCTTTAAATTAAAGGGATCTACTTTTTTTATCGAGGTAATATCGGATTATAAGGTTTTTAAATATTTTACTTTATCTAAGATATTATTTTATTATTAAGCGAGATAAAATAAGTTTTTATCCCGTTTTAATTATAAAATTACCTACCAGCCTAGTAAAGAAGATAGTAAATTTAATATATTAATATATCGGTTAAAAAACCTTTTTAAAAAGGGGGATAAATTAGACTCTAAATATTAATATTAATACTAGATAATATTAAAAAGAAAAAACCTAACCCTAGAAGTCTTTAAGAACTATATTTATAATTTATTACTAAATATAGCGACCCTAGTTTTAGTCCTAGTTACCCTAATTATATTAGTAACGAATTAAGAGATTCTCGTCTAGTTTTTTTAGTTATTTTTATATTAATCTATATAACCGCTATAAACCTCGATATAGATATTAATTTAGAATTATAAACCTCGTTTATATCTTACGAGTCTAAACTCGATAAAGATTAATTTATCGATTTAAATAAAGATTTATATAATACCCCGATTTATTAATTATAGGATATAATTAATTAAGTCGATTAATTCGTTTTTAAAGTCTTAGAAATATTACGTTCTAAAACGCGTTATTATAACGGAGTTCCCCTCGCTAAATACGAAGATAAGGATAGAGTTCTCTATTTTTAAGGAAAAAGATATATTCTAAATTCTAATAAATTACGCCTTCGTTTAATCTAGTTAGTTTATAATAATATCGCGAGTAATTACCTAGGTTATATTAAATATTACGAATTAATTAATCGGGCCTATTAGTGGGCTAATATTTATATTATTATTTAATAATTTATTAGGAATTATTATATATATTAAAGAATTAAACCTTCTCGTTAATATATTTAAAAATAATTATATTTATTACCGCCCCTGTAACGATATTAGAAAGATATCTTAATAGATTATATAAATCCCTTACCGCTTTATACCTTTATAGGAATTATTTATCGGTATATTTTAATTTTCGTAGACCGCTTAACTAAAATACGGTACCTAGTATTAATTATATCGATAGAAATAAACGAAGCCTACGACGCTTTCTACTAGAATATATAGAAGTTTTATAAACTATTAAATATCTTTATTTCGGATCGAGGATTTTAATTTATATCGGAGATCTAGGAGGCCTTATATAAATATTTTAAAATTAATTAATATATATTTACCGGGTATTATCCTTAAACGGATAATTATACCGAGTAGTTTAATACTATAATAGAATACTACCTCCGTATATATATTAATTATATATAGGATAATTAGGTGAAATAGCTCCCTAGAGCGGAATCTTTTAATAATAATATTAATTCTTCTAATATTTTAGCCTCGCCTTTTTTAGTTAATTATAATTAATATTTATATATCGGCTTCGAGTTTATCGAGTTTTTATTTTAAGATTTTACCGCCTAAATACGTATTTATTTAATTATTATTAATAAATTCGTAATATAAATAGAAGCCTTAAACGACTACCTCCGCGATAAGATATTTATTATTTAAATTATCTTTAAATCCTCGGCTAATTAACGAAGGCGCCTATATTTAATATATTTAATAGACGACTAAATATAACTAAATATTAAGAATTTAAATATTATATATTTTTTAGTTAAACTCGACGATTATAATATCGGCCCCTTCCGAGTCTTTAAAGTTTTCTATAATCCTTTTATAGTTTAGCTAGACTTTTTATATTTAATAAAAATTTACCTCGTTTTCTACGCTAGTCTATTATAATTAATAATTAATAACCCTTTATTTAGATAAATCTAATTTATCCGAGAATTTATAATTACCGAAGATAGTTAATATAAATAGTATATTAACGGTATTTTAAATTCTAAATATAATCGCCGTTATAGTTTACCTTTATTAAAATATTATATTAATTAAAAAAGTTATATTATTATATAAGAACCCTTCTATTATTTTACCCGTTATTAATAATTTATTAATAAATACTATATCTCGAATCCTAGCGCCGCCGGTCTTTATGAATTACTATATATTATTTAGAGGTACTAGTATAAAGAACCTCTACTATCTTTATTTTAATCCGATTTTTAAGAAGTTAACCCCCGTTTATATTATAATTTATTCCTTATCCGTTATCTACCCCTCGGTTATTATTCCGTATCGGCTTCGACCGATACTTTATATTATTATATAAATAAATAGTACTTTATAGTTTAACCCCGTCGTTATTATTTATAAATAATAACGCTAACGCCTAGTTTTATTTATATACCGCCGTTTATTCCCCGTTTTATCTTTTACCCGTTATTATCGATAACTCGAATACTCCGATATATTTTTATCTTAACTATTTCGTAACCCTATATCGGTAAAGCGGTGAGCCCGTATTCTACCGAAAAAGGCGGAAAAGACGCTTAGATCTATTTAGCTTATATACTAGCCCTAGAGATCGATTTAATACCTACTTTCGTTTAAAGTATTTAAATACGTATTTAATACCTCGATTTATTTTGAATAAATTTAAATAAATAGGAATAAACTAGTCTAAGTAGTACCGGTAGATAGTTAGATATATATAATTATAAGTGAATTATATAATCTATAATACCGCGCTAGCTTAAAGGGTATTACGCGCGTATATAATTTTCGTAAATCGACGTAATTTAAAATCTAAATTAAATTAGCGTAGTTATAACGCTTTATATAGTCTTAGCGAGCTACCCGGCGCTGATAAAAAATTACGGATTTAAAATCTTAAATCCGAAGTTACTATTTTTAGGTTTTTTATTAAAAAAAGTTTTTTTTTTTTTTTTTTTTAAATATTATCTTTTCGTTATTTTTCCGCCTGAAGCCGGTAAAATACGTATTTAGTACCTCGACTCTTCTCGTGCGGTCTCCCGCTTTACCGATATAAATAAGATTTAGGGTTACGAAATTTAATTAATTGAATTAATTAATTATTTATCTCGGAGGAGCTCGACCTTAAAGAGGGGGTTATTATTATAATATAATTTTATTTACCTTAATTTAATTTAATTTATTTTAAATTTAATTTAGGTTTAAATTAATTTCCCTATTTCTATTTTAATATAATCGAGATAGGAAATAAATAAATACTCTATATACTAGTTTTTATTTAGATAATAACTAGCCCTATTTTAATTTTCGTTCTTTATCTTTTATTTTAGCCTACTCTTATATTATAACTAAATTATAATTCTATAAACCTAGCCGTTAATTTAATAAACCTCTAGATACTAATCCCGTCCCTTAATAATTCTATATTATAAATTTTAAAAGTTTAGATATTATTCTAGATATACCTAAATTATATTAATTAAAGATATTAATTAATTTTAAAGCGGACTAATAGCGGTTTAAAATTAATTCTAGTAATTTATAAATTAAGGAACTAGCTAAATTCACTAGTAGTTTTAAAAATAAACCGAATACATTCGCGGTTATATATATTATAATAGTATAAAATAAATAAGAAGAACTTTTTAACCTAAAGATTCCTAAGGAATTTATAAGGTTTTATAATATTTTTTTAAATAAAAAGGCGAGTACCCTATCTACTTTTAAATAGGGGGATTATATTATTAAAATAAAAATTAATAAAGAACCGCCCTATAAACCTCTTTATAATTTATTTTAAATTAAATTATCGGAGCTACGACGTTATTTAGAATCCTTATTTTATAAAAACTAGATCCGTTATTTAATATTTTTAATTAAAGTACTTATTCTTTTTATATTTAAAAAGGATAATAAACTATATTTTTATATTAATTATCAAGGTTTAAATATAGTAATTATTAAGAATCGATACTTATTACTTTTGATTACCGAGATATTAGACCGTTTATATAGTTTTAAAATCTTTATAAAATTAGATCTAATATCGGTAAATCTCAAAAACTCCTATTAAAACTCTAGTTACCGACCGCGCGGATAGGGCTAGTAGCGTCTTACTAGTAACCCTAAATTACGGATAGAGCTAGTAGCGTCCTATTAATAGGTTTAATAAATTAGGGGTCCGGGTAGTATTTTATTAATAAATTTAATAACTCGGGGTTATTATTAATAATTTATTAATAGATTTAGTAACTCTTATTTACCGATACTATACTCCTAGTATAGTTAATATCTATTATTTATAGATAGTATACTACTAGCCCCGATAGTATATTTAATTTACTAATAATATACTCGAAGTATATTTAATAAATTAATTATATACTAACCTCTATTAATATAATATACCTATTATTAAACTTTAAGTTTTATTATTATTTAATATTTAATATTTATTACTAATATTAATTATAAACTATATTATTGTAATTATTTTTTTCTTTATATTCGTTAAAGTTATTATTATTTATATTTATACCTTAACCCCTACCGCCTTTATTAATATATAGTTTAGGGTATTTACGCGAGATACGTTTAACCTTCGTGTAATATTAATAAGATTTCTCCTTCTAATTATCTTATTTTTATTATTATTAATAATACCTATTCTAGTTATAATAATACTATTAATAATAAAGATAGTAGCGAAGAAAACGTCGATAATATCGATAATATAATTAGTAGATTAGACGGCGATAAATAATTTAACTTTATAAATAAAGAGTTTATAACGGCCTAAATATAACCCGGTATTCTCGTTAATAATAACGTTTAAAATTTTTACGTCTTCGTTTTTAAATTATTTTATAAACTATCTAGAATACCCTAGGAGCGGACGATAATTATAGGAAATTATAAGATTTTTCGTTATAAAATATTTTCATATAATTTTTATTTAACTCGGATATTTATTATATCCGATTTAAATAATTATTATATCCGATTCGGATAATTATCTTATCCGACTTGAAAAACTACTTTATCCGACTCGAATAATAATAAGATATCCTAGAATTTCTATTTATAGGCGCTATAAATATTTAGTTTATTAATATTATTAATAAAATAAATAAATATTAAATTAAAGGACTCGTAAAGCGAGTAATATTTTATTTTTATAATATTAAGCCCGTAGATATAATCTCTATTAAGAATATATCGTTATTATTTACCGCGATATTTATTCGGTAATCCCTTCTTAAATAGGATTCTAGCCGGTCTCTTTCTTTTTATATTAAAATATTATTAATATAAACCCCGTTAATAAATACCTTAAAAATAAATAATTTAATTACGAAAACTAAGGTCTTTAATTTATAATATTTAATAATAAATACCGCGCTAATCTTCGCTTCGATATACTTTATAATAAATTTAGAGTTATTATTATTTATATTATATTTTTATAATTAATATCCTTTAGATTTAACTCTTATTTTAATAGTATTAATAATAGTTATTATCTTCGTAATTATAATTTAGTAAATAGGAAGTAATATTAATTTATATTTATAAATTTAAACTTTTATTTAGGCGGTAGATATATAATTAAGCGAAGATATTATTTTACGTAATTAAATTAAAATTATATTCGCTTTATTTAAAACCGGATTTTTAACTCTTATTAAATTATTAGTTTTATTACTCTTCGCCTTTATAATTTCGTTTAATATATAACCGAATATATCTACTAGTCTCTACGTTATAATAATCGATTATTAAATATTATTTATTATAACCGGGATACCCGTTAGGTTATTAATATTATTTAAGTTATTTAAAAATCTTTAAGCCCTTAGAGCCTAATTAAAGAAACTATTAATATTATTATATTAATTAAATAGAACGGGCCCGGCTTTAAGGTTATTATCGGAAAGAAAAAAATAATATTATTAATAAATATAACTTCGGTAGCTAGAATATCTTCGGGCTTTTATATTTATCGAATAAAATAAATATAACTCTAAAACTATTATCGGAGAGAAAGAAATAACGGTATTAATAAATATAATTTCGGTAATTAAAATATCTTTAGGTTTATAAATAACGTTTTTTTTTAAAAGAAAATATAATTTTATTATTAATTTCCCCTTTATTTAAGATCTTAGCTTTAATAATATAATAAGATATTTACTCTAGTACGATTTCTTTTTTATATTTTAGATTTTAGGGCTCGGTAGTAATCTTACTCTTTTTAATTTTAATCCTCTTTATAATATTATTTTAAGCTCGGTAATAATTTTACCCTCTTTAATTTTAATTTTCTTTATAATATTATTTTAAGCTCGGTAATAATTTTACCCTCCTCGGTTTTAATTTTCTTTATAATATTATTTTAAACTCGGTAATAATTTTACCCTCTTTAATTTTAATTTTCTTTATAATATTATTTTAAGCTCGGTAATAATTTTACCCTCCTCGGTTTTAATTTTCTTTATAATATTATTTTAAACTCGGTAATAATTTTACCCTCCTCGGTTTTAATTTTCTTTATAATATTATTTTAAATTTAATTTTAACTCTCTTTATAGTATTATCTTTACTTTAAATATATACTTTTATAATTTTATTCTTTAAAGTCGCTTTAATAGGGATCCCGGTCTAATATTTAATTATTATTTTTATATATAGGACCTTTAAGGCCTTCTAGTATTAAATAGATTTAAATAATAAAGTTTAGATATAAATATATCTTAAATTAATCGATAGATTTTCTTTTTTATATTTAGTCTAGGCTTTAATAATTTCTAAAAACTTTTTATATTTATTAAAAAACTTAATTCTCTTTATTATATTAAAATAAATTCGTTTTAAAAGTCTAATATATATATTTTAAATAATATTATATATCTTATTAAAATTAAAGTATTTAGAGGATATAATATAATTTTTTAAATATAAAACGATTTCTAAAAATTTATTTAATATAGGTTATATTAATCCGTATAATCTTTTCTTTTTAAATAATATAGGGCTTAGTTTATTATTAATATTAATATTAAATTCGGAATTAAATTTAAAAATAATAATATTCTTTTAATTTAAAAGACTAAATATAATTATAAACTCGCTAGCTAGTATATTATAAAATTAATTAAATATTAACGGATTTAATAATTTAAAAATTAATCGCGAGTCGGTTAAAATCTTATAAAATTAAAAGTTTTATTTATTTTATTCTTTTTAAAAAGTAACAATTTAAGCGCCCTTCTTAATATACTTCTTAATCTATTATTTAAATCTTATTATTTCTCGTATAATAATTATTAGAAGGTTTTTATTTAACGGCTTTAATAACTTTTTTAATTTAATATTAATATTATTCGCTTTTTATTAAATCTTATTAATAATACGTAAAAGGTTAGATGGATATTAGTAAATATTTTTAAATAATAATAAACGGGGCTCGTTTATCTTTTCCGAATATAAATAATTAAATATTTAGAGAGCGCCGATTATAATAAAAAAGTACTAAAATATTTATTATAAATACCGAGTATAGTAGTATAAAGTTTATTCGAGTTAAAAAAAATATCTTCCTCTCTCTTTATTATAATATAATTAATTTAGGTATCTAGATTATTTTTAATAAAATAATACCCGAAGTTATAAATTTAATATTCGTCGTTAAATATTTAAATTTATTATTAAAGAGACTCGCCCTTTTATATTTAATCGGGTTTTATTAGACCGCCGATTATTCTTTTTTCTACTTTAATCTTCTTTATTAAATTAAAGGCGCTCGAATTAATAAAATCGTTAATTAATATAAAAATAAAAAGATTAATATAATTCTTTATTTAAATATATTCTTTTATAAGATTTCGTATAAAATTAATTAAATAGGTTTTCGTTAGAATCTTTAACTTATCTTTAAAAGTATAAACCGGCCTTTAAAGTCTTTTATTATTATAAATATAAATTAATTACTTTTATTTTATCTAAATTTAGGGAGTTTAGTTAAATCTAAAACTATAAATTAATTTCTTTTATTCGAAGACGTATATAGATAAATATAGTTTAATAATTATTAAAAAGTATAAGATAATAACTAGTATAGTATATAACTTATAAAGAAATAAGAAAATAAAGATTTTAAAAAGAATAAATCCGAGGAAATAAATAAATTAAAATAAATAAAGTAAAGATCGATAAAAGGATATTTAATATTAAAGTATTATATATTTAATAAAATAAGGCTCGTTATTACTACGAAATAAATAATTTAACTAGATCTCTAAAGCGCCTTATATTCGTAAATAAATAATAAAAATACTATCGTATTATAAATATAGATAGTACTATAAATAATCTAGCTATATTATAATTAGATATAATAAATAGTACTATAATATAAATAAGTAGAGGGAGAAAAATAAAAGATATATGAATTATTTTTTATTTAAATAATTATATTCCTTTTTAATACTCGTCGCTCGGTTATATAAGGTTCTTTACTAGCTCCTAGCGTTATTATATTTTTTTAGAATTATTTTTATTTAAAGCTCCTAAAAGTTATAATATTCCGATAATAATTTAATTATATATACTAGTACTCCCTTAATACTTAACTCTAGACTTTTATTAATAATTTTAATTTTCTACTATATCTTTTATATTAACTAGATAAAAGAGATATATATTATATAATTTATAATTAAATAAACCCGTCGATATTAAATCTATCGAGATATAAAAGATTAAGAAGGAGATTATTAACGCTATTATTAATAATAAAGAGAATATATAATTATTATTACTATTTTAATTTAAGGCTATTTACTTTTAGAGGGGTTATGAATATCGAAGAATATTTAATTTAGAGATAAAGTTTTAGACTCTAAAAGGTATTTTAAAAATAATAATTATTATAAAAAGATCGCTATACTTAAGTAAAGAAATAATAAATAATTTAAAGATTTAAATAAATATAAATATATATAAACTAAGGTCTTTAATATAACGAATATAAATAAATAAAAATATTAAAAGAAATAAAGTAGAGATCGATAAAAGGATATTCGGGGTAGAAATAATATATATTTAATAATATAAAACTTATTATTACTACGGAGTAAATAGATTACCCGAATTTTAAGGCGCCTCGATTATAATAATTTCCGAAAGAGGCGACTTTTTCGATATAACCTCCCTTCTTATTTTTAATTTTATAAATAACGAAGATTAAAAGGACCTATTTATTTTCTACCTACTAGAAGATATTATAAATATATTAATACTAGATATCTAGGAAATTATTAATTTACTAGTATTAGCCTCTAACGGTATAAACGCTATAAATAATTACGTCGAAGAGTATAACGTAAATAGTGCGTAATAAGATATTAATAAAAATATAATAGAATTCGGCGATTTAGAGTCTAACTTTATTATAAATAAATAATAACGTTATATTCGTTATTAAATAACGAAATTAGGCTTAAAATATTCGAATTTCTTTAATTTCTTATTCGTTTTATTCGGTATAAATATATTTTTTAAAGGTAATTTCTAGTTTAAAATTAATAAAATTATAATAATTATAATTAGCTAAAAGCGTAGGAGGGGGGTTAAAAATTAATTTAATTTATTAAATAATATCTACTATAACTCTAATAAAAGTATATAGTAATATATAAGTTTTAATTATATTGTAATTAATCGAGTAAAAAATAATATAATAATATAAAAAGATAAAGGTAAAAAGATAAAAAATAAATAAATAATCTTTTATTTACGTAATTATCCCTCTTCTTTATTATTTATCTATTTAAAACTTTATTTAGAGGAAAACCTTTTTATCGGAATACCTCGGCGGGAGGGGGAAATATAATAAAAGTATTTACCCTTAATCATTAAATTATTTAAAAATTAATAAATTTTCGTTAAAAAGGGTAATTACCTTCGAGTTATTATTATATAATATAATTTTAATAATAATTTTAGATTTAGTTTTTATTTCGGGTTTATATTTACCGGAAAAGATACCTTTAAAGAATATCGAGGCTTTAAATAATAATTCTTTATATATACCGAAACTCTTAACTTTTAGGCCGATATAAACGAATATAATTAAATCATAATTAAAGTTATAAATAATTATTAGTATTATTTCTTATATTTTAAATAATATATTTATTTTATAATATCCCTTTTACTCTTTAACTCTTTAAGTTTAATTATTATAATAAACTCCTCCCTTTTAATCCTCTATATAATATTATCTTTATTCTATATATTTATATTTATACTCCGTTATTTATTATTATTATTATCTCTCTATATATTATCCTTCCTCGATAATAAATTAATTATATTAATTTATATAGCGATCCCGTTTTTATTTATAATATTCCCGAATATAAGTTTTTTATACTTTTTTTTTTTTATAAAATTTATATCCGTAGTCCCTAAAATACCCGGTCTTAATATATTATTAATTTAAAAGATAATATTTATATTTATATTATTACCCCGGTTATTTAGGATTTAGTATCTTCGATTATAATAAAATAATAATACTCTTAATTTATTTCTTCGATTTTATCCCCGAACTTAATTTAGGCGATTTATTATCCGAGTCGGATAATAATATAAATAATTTAATATTTAAATTAAATAATAATATAAGCGATTTAGTATTTAAATCGGATAATAATATAATTTAACTCGGATTTCGTCCTTTAAATTACTTTATTAAATCTTTATCTTTATATATTTTTTATTACGGTAACTAGTAAAAATCTTTTTTCTTTATAATATTAATATTTATAACTCTTTCGTCGCTTTATATTTAATTTATATATACGCCCTCTATTTATAATTTAGGTATAGATTTCCTCGGTTACTCTCTAACTCTTTATAAAGAATTTAGGGTTATAAATAATATTATATTAATTTTAATTAATAAATAAATTAATATAAAAGAAGTCCTTTCCTTTAATTATTATAAATATAAAATAAATATTCCGTTTAATATTCGGTAGTCCGTAGAACCGCCGATTATTTAATATTTTAGGGTTAAGAGTATATAATAAATATACTCTTTTTATTTTTATTATTTTAAAAAACTCTTAAACCTACTTTAAATATTAATAATTAAAAACTTTTATAAAGATATTTTATAAATAAATAAATTATTACTTTTAGTCTCTTTAATTTAAATTCTTTATCTTTATAATAATTTATACCTCGTTTATTAACCTTCCTATTTATATAATAATAAAGTTCGTTTCGACTAATTTTTATTCGTATATTTATATACTATCCCTACGCTAACTATAATAATATAATTTTACGTTTAGTTTATAGATTATTATATCTTTATAAAAGTAACTCGGATTAAAAGAGTCCTCCCTTAATATCTTCTAGTATACTAGGTTCTTATAAATATAAACTAGATAATTATTAACCTAGTTATAATCTACCTCCTATTTATTAATTTCGGTATTCGGTATTATTAGGCCCTATATAGACGCCTTTACTCGATTCGCTTTAATAAATATAATTAGACCTTCGAGAAAGCCCTTTAAATCAAATATCTTCGCTATATTTAATATTATATATTAATACCGAGTATCGTATTTATAAATTTACTATAAAATAATATTTTTATTTACGTCCGTTTATTAATTTAATTTATCGAGGTATAAAAAAACCCTAGCCTTTATAACCTTCTCTTCTTTTTACTTTCCCTTTTAATTAAATAATATAAACTTTATCTCTTAATACTTTAATTTATCCTTTATAATAATAATTTTAATATAACGAGCGTTATACTCTATTATTTATTTTTAATAATCGTTATATTTATTCGTTCGCTTATAGTAGTTTTTTAATAATATTAGATATATCCTCTTTATTATTTAAGTATTATAAAAGTCCGATAAACTATATTATCTAATTATCGGTATTACGTAAATAAGGATATAGAATTTAGGGAAGTTAAAATATAACTCGCCCGTTTTTTTATTAATTAGTTTATATTTCTTAAAGACTTTTTTTAAGAGATTAATTTTATTTAATACTATATCTATATATTTAAGCGTTTCTTCGTTATACGAATAATATCTTATAAATATAATAAAGTTAATAATCGCTCGTTTTATATATAATATTTCCGGTATCTTTTCTAATAATAGAGGGGTAAATACGGGTATAATTATTTATAAAAATTATTTACTCTCCTCCCCCGTCTACTAACTAATTTTACTAAAGTTTAGGAAATATTTTAAATTAATATATTTAAGTATAACTCGAAATCGACCGTCGAGTAAAGCTTTTATCTCTTCTTTTATTTTACTTTTCTTAATATATTAAATTTATTAATCTAAAAAGTAATTTATTAACCCCTTTATTATTAAAATATATAATATATTAAACGTCTAGATCCCGAAGATATTAACCGCGAAATAACCCTGCGCGAAGTTATAACGGTTATATATTATTATATCCGATAACTATTTAGGCGTATCCTTATTATAAATTCTTTAAATATATAATTATTCTATATATTACTCCGGTATCCTTAAAGGATATAGGACCTTAAGGCGTAATCGCTCGCGTTTATTCAACGATACTAAATATATTAAATAATATTTACTACTCTTAATAAAGGTAATTAAAATTTATTCTTTATAATCGTTAAATATAGAAATTAAGATCGGATAATATCGTTAAATTAATCCGTTTATATATATAATATAAATCCCTTTCCGAGCGTACTCTTTAAATATCTTAAAATCACGCGGTTAATATAGATAAATATTAATTATAATTATAATTAATTTACCCTCTACTATAAACCTTAAAATATAATAATATACTTCGGTTTTCGCTTTATTATAAATTATTAATATTAAATTAAATAATATTATCTTTAGCCGAGTCTCTACTCGTTATATACTCCGTTCGAGATTATTAATAATAATATAAACCGGCCAGGCCTACTAGTCTCCGTAGGTTCGAGATAAATAAATTTTATTTAATCCTATTATTACCGGTACGACAGTCGAGTTATTAGGTAGTTTATTCTATATCTCCTATTATTAGCCGGCTATATATATCTTATTAATAATAAAATTTATATTAAGATTTCGCCAGCGTATCGGTATATAATTAAGGCTCGAATTAAATAATATATATTTTAATAATACTTTTATAATGAATATTATATCGAAGTAAAGAATAAAATATATTCTAGGCTCGTTACTAAATTTATTTATATAAATTTAGAAAATTTACCGGACCTAGTCCTTATCGGTATTATTATATTTTATACTAGATAATTTAACTTTTAATAATAAAATATTATCGAAGTTATAGTATCCGTAAAAGAGTTTTAATTAATAATCTTTAAAAAACTTATTTATAAAACCGCTAAAGAGTCGCGCGATATATATTTACTCGGTTATTACGTAGTTTATTTTTAATTTAAAGGGATCGTAATCCGTACCCGATTCGGATAATTACTCGGATAAAGATTTTAAGCCTAGTATATTTTTTTTATTATTAACCTCCCCGTATCTCGCTCCGGTATTATTCTACCGATATAATTATTAAAAATAATATTATATTAATACCGCCTAAAGCCGCTATAAAGATTATTTATTTTATTATTTAAATTAATACGTCCTAAGGATAATATATCTTATAGTCCTCCGCGTTTTAAAATATTTATTCTATAATATCGTTATTTATATAATTATTTAATATATATCGTTTTTTTAAAAAATATTTATATCTTTAACCTAAAAGCGACTCTTATTATTAATAACGTTTTTATTCTTTTCGTTTATATAAATTAAGAACTCTATAGGATTTTTATAAAAACGCGTTCGTTTTTTATATATTTAATTAAGGTTATTAAATCGGTCTTTATATTATAATAAATACCTAGAAAGATCGTTACTATTAAGATATTATTTCTTATAGTATCGATATTATCGATTTATTTATCCTAATAATAATATAACCTAAATTCCCTTTTCCTAATAAACTTATCGATAAAATAAAATATCGATTAATTTAAAATCCTTATATAATTAGGATCTAGGTAATTTTAATACTATTTATTAATTATCCGAGATATATACGAACTACGTAGTATATTAGATTATTTATATATTAGGTATACTAGACTTTAAAGGTAGGATTTAATCTTTAGAATATTAAAGAAGCCTCGTAAAGTCTTAAAAATAAATTCTTAATATTAGGTATAATAATTAACTAGTATAACCGTAGTAATAAAATATTAATATTATAAGAATATTATCTAGTTTAATATATAAAAGAGTATAGAAAAAAGTCGTATATATTATTCTATTTATTTAAACGAGAAAGAGGCTAGATTAAATTTATATATTAAATACTAAAATTAGGGAAGGAGATCTTTCTAAGAGTTTATATATATTAATTAATAAATATATAAAAGTTATTTTTTAATATTAAGTTTATAGAGGCCTTTACGTTATCCTTTTACCCCTTTATCGGACTTTTTATAAAATATATTTACCGTTAAAACGGGATAATTATTTATTAATATAAGGATTCCTCCACTTAATAAAGATACGATATATTAATTTATTATATCCCTAATAATTATATTTAATAATTATAATATTCTCGATTATAGGTAAACTCTACCGCTTCTAATTTAAAATATAATACGATATTAATTAAGAAATAATTATAACCTAAGTTTATTATTATATTTAATAATAATTATAAACCGTTAATAGTACTAGAGTATAGACTTATATAAATATTCCGATAATATAATATTTAGTTAAAAGTAAATAATTTTTCGTATTATTTATTTTATTTATTTCTCCCGCTATACCTCTCTTTATAGTATATTAAGTATAGTCTTAACCGATTCGGATATTTTTTATTATCCGGCTACTTTTAAGATTTAAGAATTTATAGAAATAAAAGTATTAATTCTTAATAATAATTTTATAATAATCTAAATATAATAATAGTTTTATTAATTACCCGATCGAATATAATTCAGCTTTAATAAATATTTAGTTATATATACTATTAATTCGTATTTAATATACGAATTTAATATTATTTTAATATCCGTTTTTAATTATTATTATTTTATTATTCCTCGCCCTCTTTACTTTTATTTAAACCTAGGATCTTCTATTTTATTATATTCTAACGTTATAATAAATAAGATTTTATAAATATTAGTATTAAATTTCGACGAGTTTAATATTATTATTTTAACGCTACTAGTTATAAAATAAATAATATATTTATTTATTTTATTTATCGAAAATCGATTTATACCCTTTATTTATCCTTTCGCCCCCTTTATTTATTAATTATATTTTATCGTCTTTATTTATTAATTATACTTTACCCTCCTTACTTTAATTCTTATTAATAATATTTATTTTAATTTTATTTTCTAACGTAGATAGGCTACTTATTATAATATTATTAAATCCTAATTTTTATATTAATATCGGTTTAAATAGTCTCCGATAAAATATTAAGAATATCGAGTTTAGTTTATAATATATACCGAAACTCTTCGCCGTAATTAGAATAAAGCTAGAGAGGAGAATATAAGATATAAGAATATTAGGTAAAACCTTCCGTAATAATAATATTAAGATTACTCGTCGTTAAATTATCGATATTATTATTCTTAATTTTAATTTATTTAATTATTCTCCCCTATTTTTAAATAAAGGGATACTGTAGTTTTTATATTTAATTAATAAAAGTATTATTAAAGTTATAAGTCGTTAACTTAAATAAAAATCTAAGGAGTTATATAAATCTTTATATTCTAAAGTTAAAAGGACCGAAGATAATTACTCCGAAGGTAAATTTTATATAAGAAATTATACCTCGCCCCCTCGAATATTTAAAGATTTTATAACGATTCTCTTTAAAGTCTCGTATAGTTATAATAATTAAATCCGATTTATTCGATTTAATATTATCTTAAAAGATAATATAAAGAATAATAATAAACCGGTATAATTCCGGGTTAATTATATTAAATTAATTAATATTTTAATAATAAAGCGCTTCTAGGACGAGTAAAATAATTTATATTAAAATAAACTCTAGTATTCTACTCCTAACGAATATATAAATATTAATTATAACGAGGATTTATAAGATATACTAGTTAGTATATAGTAAAACGGAAATTTTAAATAACCTCTTTATATTATATATAAGCCTCTTTATTAATTAAGTTATTTTATATAACGATCGAGATATTAATTAATAGAAATATTAATATCAATAAAAGATACCGAGTTTATAATCGGTTAATATATTTAAGAATATTATAATTCTTTCCCGCGAAGAGAAAAGGTTTAGTTAAAGAGGTTTTCTACTTTTATTAAATATTTAAAAAAGTCTTTTATATTATCTTCTACCGTTTAATAACCCCGTTAAATAAATCCGCCCTCGTTTTTTTTTATTAAGCGAATTATAACCCTTATCGATATATTATCTAACGATAATAAAGAGGAAGAAAAGGCGCCGAAGGGTTTAATTATTAATTAATTATATTAGATAAGAAACCCGTCCTTATATAATATTAATATAAGGAAAATAACCTCGGCGAGGGTTATTAAAGTAGATATAATATTTATAAATATAAATAAACGGGAAACTTTATAAGTTTTTTACCCTTTATTTTTCGATTCGTTTATAATTTATCTACTCCGTAGTTTTATTATAATTAATAAAGAGGACCGACCCTAATAGGATAATAAAATATAAATATTTATAAAATAATTATTCTAGTTAAAACCCAGTAATAAGTTTATTTATAATATATATATTATACGAGGGTTAAAGTCGTAGAAAATAATAAATAATAAAATAATACCTCCTAAATTATATATTTATTAATTCTATAATATTATTTAGAGAAGGCGGCGGGCTAGTTATTATAAAGAGATTATTAATAGTAATAATCTAGGATTTAATAAAATTCGTTTTTAGCTCTAGGTCTCTTCTAATAATATTATTAAATTAAATTATATTAATATCCGATTCGACCTAGATATATAATATTTTTTTCAATTTTATTACCGAATATTATCTTAATTTATATTATTATTACTTTAATATTTAAAAGAAATTTCGGGATCTCGAAGAATTTAAAGAATCCGTTTATTATAATAAATATCTCTCTTTATATAAATTATAATCGTAAACCGACGGCGATATTTATCCCTTTACGGGTCTACTAGATATTCGTTATCTTTATATATATAAATATAAGGATATTATTATTTATCCTATATAAGATATTACTCTAATCGTTATCTTAACGAAGGTAATAAAGAATTAATTAAAAAAATAAACTAAATAAATTAATATAAATAATAAGAATTTAAGATTTTAGTACTTTTACGCCTAGGCTAAAAAAAAGTATTTTAATATTAATATTTAGTAATTTACCCCCGAAAATACTAAACTACTATATTATAAATCGGACGGAACCGTAAAATCTAGTTAAGAAAAAATCCTATTTATATATAACCCCGCCTTATACGATATATAGGTTAAGAAGATTTTAAATCGATTAGATACTAGCCTTAAATATAATTTTTATATAAGATAAATCTTTATAAACGAATTTCATAAAGTAAAGATTAAGACGGGTATTATTATTAAATTTATCTAAAAGATTAAATAAGATATTAAAGAGCGGGTTCGAAAGAAATTCTTTAAAAATAATTTTAAATAAACCGAATTAAATAAGATACGTAAATATAAATATTAATAAAGTTTATTTTTTATATAAAGTTTTTTAATAATTTTATAAATTTATATTTTAAAGGATTACGCGATTATAATCGGGTTAATTAAATAATTATAATAACCTTAAGATTCGTCTACCGAGTATATAATACTTTATAAAATCGAAGAAATCGGTTAAAGAATAACGAACCTACTCGTTTATATATACCTAGATAAGAATATAGAAAAGGCGGTTATAAATAAAATAAAGATAATTCTTAATTTTATTAAAATTAAACGAATACCTTTTATTAAGAATTTCGAGGGTACGGCCGAGTTTATTAAATTTCCCCTTTATAAAATAAGATAAATCTATTATTTTATTACGGATATTTAACGAGAAGAACTTTATAAAGAGGAATTACGAATTAATAAAAAAATATAAAAAGAGTATTAAAAATTTATAACGATTATTAAAGTAACGGGTAAAGAAATATTTATAACGATTATTAATAATTATTTTAAAAAGGTTTATAAACTTCGCGCCGCGGGAGTAATACTAAACTTTCTAATATTTACTCGAACTAAAAACCTAATATTAATAGATAAAGAGCTTTTTATAGATTCTAAATATAATAATAATAAACTCTATATAAAGTTCCTAGAGTTAAAGGGGAAATAAAAAAACTAGAATAAATATTTATAAAATAATATCTACGCCTATTATCTCGACTACCTTATTAAGAATATACCTAAGTTATTAATATTAAAAAAATTAATTAGTTTACTCGGTTAGGATATTTATAATAGATTAAAAAAGCTAGTTATCTTTACTAATTTACCCGTCGTTATTTATATTATATTATATATAAGTTTAGACCTATCGAATAATATTTAATATAAAACTCGTATTAATATTTATATAATAATTAGAGAAATACTACCCTAGCGAGTCTTTATAATATAATTTATTTATAGATTAAATTAAACGGGATAAAAAATATATCTAGTTATTTATAGAAGAGGATAAAATTCGCTTTCTCTTATCTATTAAATATATCTTTAGGATTAGGGTAACTCTAACTCGTACCTTCCGTAATATTAATCTCGATATAAATTAAATATAATTCTTCGATATTTAATATAACGGGCGGATTACGCGCTTATCTTAAAAGAATAAAAAGATATATAACTACTACTTTATTCTAGATAATAAGAATTATTTAGATTAGATAGTATTAAATAAATAAATAAAAGATAATAAAACGAGGAAATAAATTTATTTAATAATAAGAAAAGCGATAGGAAAATCTAATTAATATTAATAATCGGATAAAGAGGCGTTACTACGAGGGCTTTTTCTTATTATCGGCGAGTTAAATACTTTATATAACTTTTCTTTAAATTATAAATAAAAGTTCTTTATCGCTTTTTTATAATTATAAACTTAACGAGCTTTACCTAGGTTTAAATTAAAATAAATAATATAATTAATAATATTATTATTTTATTTATATTACCCTAATTAAATATTTTAATTTATATTAATTAATATCCGGTAGAGAAATTATCTTTATAATACCTCCGTTATTTAATATAATACTAAATCTTTAGATAGAGCGTTTATACTATATACTACCCTAGTATACTAAATAGTAGACCGTTCTAGTATAATTAATATCTTAATACTCTTTTAATAACGAGGTCTAAATCGATAAAATATAAAGTAATACTATACCTATATTTATTATCGGTAAAGAACTTTTATTAATAATCCTTACTAAATAACTAGTAGATATAATAAATATTTATTAGTATCTTTTCGTACTTTTTATAAACTAAAGATATTTATCCGAGTCGGACGAGTTAATAATAGATTAGTTTTTATTTAACTATCCGAGTCGGATATAATTTAATATCCGACTCGATATTCGTTAATTATATTTATATTAATATTATCTAATAGGTTTAGTAGAGTATTTAAGGTAGTATTTACCTAGATATTATTATTATTTCCTATATATTAACGTCGACGTCCTTATTTATAATACCCTCTTTATTATTATTAATATCCCTATTAATACTTAATAACCTATATTTTTATTTATATTATAAAAGATCTTTATAACCCCGTTATTACTACCTCCTCCCTACCCTCCCTAATTTTTATTAAATTCTATATTAATATTAACCCTAGGAATTAGACGGTCTCGATTATTTCGCGTAGTTTTATAATCAAATATTCGTATTATAAGGAAATACGAATAATATTAAAGAAAAAGATAAAATAAAGATATATTATAAAAACGTTTTTAAAAAGCCTCGAGAACTAGGTTAAATTTAATAAGGTATTAAAATAATTAAATATGATTTTTCTCTTTATTTTTATATCTAAAATACTTTAACTCTAGTTTAAAAATTATAAGTTAAGAATAATTAAAAAAATTAATAATATATATAATTACTATCGTAATCGTAGACGGTATATTATATTATCTCTCTTTATTAATAGTTTTTTTTATATAACGCGCTTTTTTACCTTTAGCGAAACGGGCTTCTATATATAATCGATTTAAATAATAATTAATATATTTTTCTTCGCGTCTAAGGTCCTAAAGGAGAAGAAGCCTATAATAAATATTATATTAAATAAAATCGAATTTAAAATATTTAAAAAAATCCTCCGCGAAGATAAGGTCTATAATAACTCTACCGATAAAATTATATATTATATCGGCGATAATAATATCGAAATTAATTATACTCGTAAATTTAAAGCGGCTATATTATAAATATATAAGAGAGGCGAAAATCCTATTTTATTTACTATTAAGGTATATATATAAAGTACGTAATACTTTATTTTAAATATTAAACCCGCGTAGGCTAATTCTAATATAATAAATCGGCGTACTTATATAAAATATTAAATATTAAGTATATTATATATTTAAAGTTAATATTTATCCTTTTTAATATATATTAATTAGTTACGCCTCCCTATTTACCCTTCTAAATTAAATTATTAATCGCGTTATTATTCTTATTAATAAATTATACTTTAGTTATATATCTAGCTCGGTTCAGCTAGTTATTATATAATAAATATAAATTATAATTCGCGCTCGTTACTATTTTAGAAAGATAGGAAGGGGGTTCTTTCTATAAATAATAAAATATTAATTATACTACCGCTATATTCGACGGTTATAAATTAAATAGTATATCTAGTTTTATTTAATTATACTTCGGCCGATACTCTAGCCCGAATTATAACGAATCTTAATTTATAAAATTATTAATATTTATTCTAGGTACTCGAGCTAATCTATACTTTTATAATTTATTAATTATATCTTATTTTCTTTATTTATAAATTATATTTTATACTCTTTACTTCCTAACCCTCTTTAATTCTATTTTAATTAATTATATCTTTTTTAACCTCGCTCTTTATTATAAATAAATTATTTATTATATCGCTAGCGGATTTTTATTTTTATATTAAAATCGGTATAAATAACCTCTAATAAAATCTTAGAAATATCGAGTTTAATTTATATTATATACCGAATTTCTTCCCGGTAATTAAAGTAGAACTAGAGAAAAAGAATATAAAAGGTATATATTTAAAATAGAAATTTATATAATATTAAAATTAACTTTACTCTTCGTTAAATTATTAATAATATTATTATTAATCTTAATTTACTTAATCGTATTCCCGTATTTAGAAATAAGACGATATAGTATTTATATATTTATTTAATAAAATAGTAATTAAATCTATAACCTATTAAGGTTTTAAATAAAAATCCGAGGAGTTATTTAAATCTTTATATTCTAAAGCCTAAAGAACTGAAGATAATTATTTAAAAAATAAACTTTATATAAAAAATCGCCCTTTACCCCCTCGAATATTTATAGATCCTAAATTAATTCTTTTTAAAATCTTATATAACCGCGATAATTAGATTAGATAGGTTCGGTTTAATATTACCGCGAAAGATAATATTAAGAATAATAATAAAATAATATAATTCCGGCTTAATTATAATAAAATAATTTATATCTTAATATCGAAGCGCTTCTAGGATAAATATAATATTCTATATTATAATAAACTCTAGTATTCTATTTATAGCGAATATATAAATATCGAATATAACGAGGGCCTATAGGATATATTAGCTAGTATATATTAATACGATAATCTTTAATACCCCCTTTATATTATATATAAACCTCTCCGTTAATTAAATTATTTTATTTAATAGTTAAGGTACTAGTTAATAGAATTATTAATATTAATAAAAGATACCGGGATAACGATCGGTTATTATATTATAAAAACCTATACTCTTCTCGCGTATAGAGAAAACGTTTAGACTAAAAGTATTTATACCTTTTTATTAAAAATTTAAAAAAGTTTTTTATATTATCTCCTACCGTCTAAAAATATTATTTACCGGATTTATTTTTATTTTTTTTAATTAAGTGATTTTAAATCTTTATCGAGATACTTTTCGAGCTATAAATTAAACGATAAAGAGGAGGAAAAAACGATATAAAACTTAATTATTAATAAATCGTATTAAACTAGGGACCCGTCTTTATATAATATTAATATAAGGAAAATAACTACGGCGAGGGTTATAAATATAAATATAATATTAATAAATTAAAACGAGCGGGAAACTCGGTAAATTCTTTACTCTTTATTTTTCGATTCGATTATAATTTATCTACTCCGTAACTTTATTATAATTAACGAAGAGGACCGGCTTTAATAAAAGAATATAATATAAATATTTATAAATAAACTATTCTAACTAAAAAGCGATAATAAATCTATAAATAAATATATATATTATATAATTATTAAAATCGTAAAAAAAAATAGATAATAAAATACTAGCCCCTAAACTAAATATTTATTAATTATATAATATCTTTAAAAAAGGCGGCGGGCTTCCTATTACGGAGGGGCTATTAATAATAACGATATAAATTTTAATAAAATTCGTATTTAGCTCTAGGTCTTTTCTAATATTATTATTAATTTAAATAATATTAATATCCGAGTCGATTTAAATATTTATAATTTTTAACTCCTATATTCTCGAATATTAAAATACGGTATATAAATATAATTCTTTCTTTATTAAAGGGTTTAAGACTTTTAAAGATTTTAAACATTTTCTTTATTATAATAAATACCCTCCGTATAAAATAAAATCGTAAATAAATTAAGAGATTCGTTTTTCTATAGACTTATTAATCTTTAATTATTTTAATATATATAAAGATAAGAACACTCTTCTCCTTCCTAAAATAAATATTATTTTTATTATTATTTAGGTAAAGATTATAAATAATTTATTAAAATAATAAATTAAATAAATTAATACGAATATTAAGACTCTAAAATTTAGATACTTCTATATTTATTTTAATAAAATATATTACTATATTATTAATAAGCGATTTATTTATATAAATATAAAGTTATTATATTATAGCCCTAATAGAGTATAAAGCTCGGTAAAGAAAGTACGATAATTATTTATAATTTTTATTTATATAAGATATAAATTAAAAAAGTTATATAACGAGGGTATTAATCTTAAATATAATTTTTATATAAAATATATCTTTATAAACGAGTTTTATAAAATTAAAACTAGGGAGTATAAAGTTATTAAATTTATCTAAAAAATTAAATAAAAGATCGAAAAATAAATTTTAAAAGTATTACCGAAGGATAATCTTAAGAAATCCGAATTATATTAAAGGCGTAAATTAATATACCGTTAAGATTTACTTTTTATATAGAGTTTTTTTATAACTTTATAAACTCGTATTTTAAAGAAATATATAACTATAATCGGGTTAATTAAATAACCGTAGTAATATTAAAATTCGTTTATTAAATATATAATATTTCTTAAAGTCGAGGATACCGGTTAAAGAATAATAAACCTACTCGTTTATATATACCTAAATAAGGATATAGAAAAGGCGGTTATAAATAAAATAAAAGTAAATCTTAATTTTATCGAAATCGAACGAATACCTTTTATTAAGATTTTCGAGGGTATAGTCGAGTTTATTAAATTTCCTCGTTATTAAATAAAATAAATCCGTTATTTAATTATAAATACTCGATAAAAAGAATATTATTAAAAGTAGTCGCGAATCTATAAAGAAATATAAAAGGAATATCGCGAAATTATATTAATTACTAGAAAGGCTAGTAGACTACCGTTTATATCGATAATTAATAATTATTTTAATAAAGTTTATAAACTTCGTATAATTAATATTATATTAAATCTTTTAATATATACTCGAATCTACGGCCTAGTAATAATAAATAACGAGCTCTCCGTAAATTCTTAGTATAATAATAATAAAGATCGTATAATATCCCCTAAATTAAAGGGAAATATATAAAATAAAATAAATATTTAAAGAATAATATTTATATTTATTATCTCGACGAGTTTACTAGCGCCGAGTTATAAATTATAAAGTCGTAGATATATATAAAATTATAGTCTATAAATAAATACCGGTTTTAATTTATTTAAGATTTTATTTTTAATAATTAACTCGTTATCTCGCCGTTATATTAGGGCTTTAAGGGTATAAATTAATATTTTAATTATATATCCCCTTCGGCCTTAATTAAAACTTATAATAATATTTATATAAGAGTTAGAGAAGTACTACTACGGCGAGTCTTTATAATATAATTTATTTATATATTAAATTAAACGGGACGAAGATTATATCTAGTTATTTATAAAAAAGAATAAAATCGCTTTCTCTTATTTATTAAATATATTCTTAGGACTAGAGTAACTTTAACTCGTATTTTCCGTAATATTAATCTCGATATAAACTAGATATAATCCTTCGATATTTAATATAACGGGCGGGTTACGCGCTTATTTTAAAAGAATAAAAAGATATATAATTATTATTTTATTCTAAACGATAAGAGTTATTTAGACTAGAAATTATAGACTAAATTTATCCTTCCTAAAATTAATACCTTCTTTTAATAGACCTTAAATTATAAGCCGAGTAATTTACGATTTATAGACTTAATATTTATTTTCTTTATAAGGCTTATAACTCCGCCCCTTATATTTAATATAAATATAATATTATAGGCCGATAATAACTACTAATAACTAGATAAAATAATAAATTAAAAGAAATAATATAAATTAAAGGCTTTTATATCGTATTTATTTCTATATCTATTTAACGTATAAAGTACTCTAATATTAATATATAGTAATTACCCTAAGAATATATATTATATATAATACTAGGTTAATATAAAGGTTAAATTCGGTCTAAATATTAATTTAGGTTATTTATAATCTACTAGCCGGGTATACTAGACGTTAATTCTTCTAAGTATAAATAGTATATAATATTATAACTATTAACGACGTAGAGGTCGGTAGAGGAATAAATAATTATATTCTTTATAATCTCGTCTTTATTAGTAAATAACTCTCGGTAGAAAGCGTCGTAATATAACGAATATAATTTATTTATAAGTTTTATAGTATATATAGTATCCGACTCGGATATTATATTAAATAAAAAAATAGTCCGAGTAAAACCCGAAAGAGAAATATACTATTTAGTTAATATTAAATTATAAATATTTTATTCTCTTTAGCTTTTATTTTATTTATATTATATTATACTTTATTAAAAGTATAGGACGTTAAGTACTTTATTATCTAAATATAAATTCTTTATAAATATTTTTATATATATTAGCCTACTTTTCTAGTAATATAATTATATTTTAAATTAAAAGGAATAAAAGAGAAATAACGGGTATAGTCGAAAAAAGGTTTCTTTAAATTATCTATTCTTATATATATCTAATATTATTATATTCTAGTTTTTAGATTTATTATAATAATTACCCCGATACTACCTCTACTTATTATTATATTTATATTAATAAATTATAAAGATTAGATTTAATTAGTACTTTATACCGTTTACTTTAACCCGGATTCTTTTTTTTTAAATTATTAAAACGCTCCTAGTATTATATAAGGTAGTATTCCGTTAATTTATAATATATTTATTAATAAAGATTCTCTTTATATAAATAATCGTAGATAAAATAAGGATTTTAATTATTATCGAATAATACGAAGATATAATTTAATCGCTAGGTCTAATAGCGTAGCTTTATATCCTATTAATATAACTCGAAAACCGGCGGTATAATATATATTATTAATATATTATATCGTATATAAAGGGTCCGTTATTAGATATAATTATTAATATTCGCTTTAATAAATAATATTTAAAATATAATTTAAATTAATCCCCTTAATAAGCCTAGTATATATTCGTCGAGGTAATAAAAGAAAAGAGGATTTTAATAATTAAAAAGATATAGACGAGGATAATTTAAAAATATTATATTATAAATTAATTATTTTACGGTATAAAAAAAAGATAAAAGAAGTTAAAAATATAATAATTTAATTTAAATAAAATTTCGAATCTAGTACCGACGAGACCTTAACCGACTCGGTAAATTTTTATTTAATTTAATTAAGAATCTCTAAATTAAGTTAATAAAAATAATTAAAATAATATAATAATAACGCGTTAAAGAAAAATCATCTTTCTCTAAAATTTTCGTTTTTTTCTTATCCCGGATTCTAAATAATCCCTTTATTAATTTTTATATATTATTATTGAATAATAACTTCACGCTATAGATTTCTAATAAAGTCGATTCGATATAATAAATAAATAATGAGTAAATCTTAATAATAGCGAAAGATTAAAAATCGAAAACTATTATAAAAACTACTACGGCGAAGGGGTAAACTACGAAAGAGGCGAAGAAATAAAAAATATATCTAAATATATAACTAAATAAAATAACTATTAATATAATAATATATTAAATCTCTTTAAGGAGATTATAACGAAGGTATATAAAATAATAATAATAAAAAAGATAATATAAAAAGGTAAAGAAAACGCGTAAAGAAAAGTAATTATAACTTTAAAAATATTATTAATATATTTATAAACGACTAGGTAGTCCTTTCTAAAATAATAATTAATATTAATATTAACGAGTATTCTTCTCCCGATAATTTTAGCCCTAAAAAGAACCGCCTATTTATAATTATTACTAAAGTATATCTTCTTAATTATACGAAATATATACGGCTAATAACTCTTATATAGGAAATAAAATAAATAGGCTTTTAAAATAAAAATTATATTATAATTATAAATTATATTAACTCCCTCTTATAAATAGGAGTTAATATTATATTTAATAAAAGTAATCTCGGTTATTATTATTAGATATTTACGACTTTAATAGTTAGTCGTAACCTCGGAAAAAAGGCGTAAATCATCGACCTTTATCGAACGTATATCGGGTATATTAATATATAGAGAATAAATTCCGACTATAAAAGGAGCCCCCTAAAAGGGCTTCGATATAAAAAGATATTCTTTAAATTCGGTAAATAATATAATAAAGACGTATTATATTTAGATATAATTAATATATTTAATAATATAATAACGAAGTAGTTAGGTATTATTAAATAAAGATTATTCTTTCTAAACTAAAAAGCGACCGGTATAAATATCCGAATAAAAGGCGGCCACCGAGATTAGGCCTATAACCGAATATAAATAAAAATTAACGAAAGAACTAAACCTTAAGAAAGGAGATATATTATTAATAAATTTCTTTTAAATAATTAATCCGATAGTAATTAATCTCTATAAGTTATATAAGATAAATAACGGTAGTAAAGAAATAATAAACTACGTCCGTAATATAAATAACGGTAGTAAAGAAATAATAAACTACGTTCGTAATATAAATAGTAATAATAGGGTAAAATAAAATAAATATTATTATTCTCTTTTAGTCGTTATATTTTAAAATTTAAATATATTACGCCTAGACGTCCGCCCCCTTTATATCCTATACTTATAATTATATCCGATATTAAATATAGAGATAAAAGTAATAAAAGTATTATATAGATTTTAATATCGACTCTTTAAAGTAAAAAACATCGTCGTTATAAAATAGAATACGAAAGCTTTAAGATTTACTAGTATATTATAAATACTACTATACTTATATTTCTTTTAAAGATTATAAATAATAATAATACCAATAGCCTAATACCGTAGCTAGAATACTATTATATAGGAGTAAATAACTTTATAATTAAAATATAAAAGGAATAGAAAGTTTTATTTCGACGTATATAAAAGTTATAGATTTTAGGTTAATTACGTAATTTAAATAATATCCCTACTCCTAAAGAAATATAGAAAGTTATAATCTCTACTTTTATATACTACCCGTTATATATTAGGTAATAATTAATAATAACGTAATTTCTAAATAACTTAACCGATTTTAGAAATTAAATAATAAAGAAGATATAAAATTAGGTTTAGATAATAATAGAATACCTAGACCTAATAATAGAGTAAACTAAGAATAATACCTCGGACTATATATTCGACCTACGGTTTACCCTTCCAGATTTATAAAATAATATAAATACTATTATCTCTTATATTCGAATAAAAGTTTATTATTTATAAATCTAATATAAAGGTCGCTTCCTAGCGCCGTTTATCGTAGTAATAATATATCGTATATTCTTTTATAATAAGGTAAACGGTATTAAGCTCGGGCGGTATTACGAAAATATATAAAACCTATTATTTATTAGTATAATTATTCTTATAGTAACGGCGCTTTATTATAAGTTTAAAGAATACGAAATAAGATATTATATTATTAGAAAATAGGACGGTAATAAAATTAAAGGTAAAATAACCTTCTAAGATATAAATATTAATATTTATATTAATAAATCTTCGAGTTATATTCGAATAGATTATAAAAGCGTAGTATAAATTTAAAAAAACGAAGATACGCGTTATTATAAAGATATTATACGGTCGTATAATAAATATTTATAATAGAAATATATATAGTAAAGATTATTAATAGCCGGTAATTTATTTATTTAAAGAATCTCTAAAGGATTAAAAAAATAAACCGGACTTCGTAAAAATAATTACGGAAATATAAATAGAAGATACTATTAACTCGCTACTCGACGATAATACTACTAACTCGCTATATAACGGGGATACTATTAACTTAATTAATAAAAATAATAATATAATTTAAAAATAGAGGTAAATAGCGGGCGATATAACTTTAATATATATAAAGAAGATAATTTATAAATATTACCGGCTAATTTTAAATATATAGGCCGAAGATATACCTAGTAGCCCGGTCGTTAAAGAATATTAATCGAGGGAAGAGGAAGAGGATATATTTAATATGAAAATTACTAGTATTAACGACGATAAGGACGATTTCGAGATTAAGGTATAATAATTATAGAGTTTTTATACCCTCCTAGACTAGATTTACCTTATCGCGGGGCTATAAAATAAAAAATAACTATAAAATAAAAATAATTAAATTATAAATAATAAAGCGAAGTATAAAAAGATGAAATAAAGGTAGTTAAAAGACGAGTAAATAATATATTTATCCGTTAATACTATATATAGGGAGGATCCTAAATAACGACTAAATAATTAATACGGATAATAATAAATAAATCTATATTTACTATATAATAGTATTTAAAGAAGAGATCTAAGTTATTTATTTATATAAGCGCGAGTATATATATTTATTAAGAATCCGCCGGGTTATAAGAACCCTTTTATACTCTAAAATTATTCGACTCGGGCGATATTATATATATAAATAAATTATTAAAGTCGTTCGAATTAAATAAATTTAAGATTAAGAAGAATCTAAAGAAGTTATAAAACCTAAATAATATTAAGTACTCGTGAAATATTTAAAGACGTAACGACTAGTAATTTAAATAATTAATAAAGTTTATAAAAAATAATAAACCTATATTACGAAAGTTATTAATATATATATATAA
>JAABUS010001012.1_pt1 | contig 65557 bp, 71 predicted proteins | sample 5560161 | NCBI WGS metagenome assembly JAABUS01 (sample SAMN10711885, study PRJNA513376) | rock metagenome | isolation source: Antarctica rocks | place: Antarctica: Victoria Land, Trio Nunatak nord | collected 2016-01-04
GCAACATTGGGAACGATGCAATAGCTCTCTGGGCTCACTACGACGACAGCGCCTCCCCTCGTTTCGTCCAAGAACGCCAGCTAGCGCACGTCTCCATCCTCTCCGTCCTAAGCTTCATTGGCCGTCTTTGCAGTGGTAAGTTCTCCTTCAAGATCTCAAAGTAGCCCTTCTTCAAGAACACCCAATCTAACGAATCACCCCCAGGCGTCGGATCCGACCTCATCGTCAAAAAACTCTCCATGTCCCGCTTCTGGTGCCTCTTCACCTCCTCCGTCATCTTCTGCGGCGCCCAAATTTGCGGCGCCCGCATCCAAAACCCCCACCTCCTCGGCTTTGTTTCTGGCCTCACCGGTCTCGCCTACGGGTTCCTCTTCGGCGTCTATCCCTCCCTCGTCGCCGAGACCTTCGGTGTCGCCGGCTTGAGTCAGAACTGGGGCTGCATGACGCTCGCGCCGGTGATTTCGGGGAATATTTTCAATCTAATCTATGGCAGGATTTATGATGGGCATAGCACTATCCTGCCAGGCGGGAGGAGGGAGTGCCCGGATGGGTTAGAGTGCTATAAGAGGGCGTATTGGGTGACGTTTGGGGCGAGTGTTGCGGGGGTGGTGATTAGCCTGTGGAGTATTAGGCATGATCATGTTATGAAGGCGAAGATGAGGAAGTTGGGGAGGGACTTGGGGAGGGAAGCTTGAGTTTTTAACGAGCTCTTGAAGCTTTGGCGATTTCATGGTTTTAGATTCGTTGTGTGTAGTTGATGAGCGTTTCATTTGATGATTTTGGAGCAAAGCCGGGAAGAAATTACATTCAATGCGGCGCTGGGCATATAGATTTGAGACCTACACTACCACCTACACTCGAAGGCTTTGTACATCGAGGGTGTGTAGATTTAGAGTCGTAATAAGGGGTTATCAACAGACCTATCAGATATATACCATATCTCCTTAGCTATACGCATCATATTTACAAGTTCTTCATCTGTACAGTTTACCGAGTCGCAGCATTTACTTCGGTATCATACATGCCTGAGCATATGCGATAGGCATCCCATGACCACCGATGAACATCTTACTCGATGGCTCAACAGCGTGCAACTCCATCTGAGCAAAAACCCTGCCACTCATATAAACTGCAGTCCAATAGGGCTTCGGCGTCCTGAGAGTCTCCCGTTCCTTATGAAAGTATATGGCTCGATGAACTTGAATCAACGTCTGACTGCTACCCAGGTCTTTTGCAGCGGCCTCGCGAATAGGAGGCCTGCACGATAAGTCGCGAGCTGATTGTTTGTAGCCACCTTCTTTGATAGGGTGGCAGCTACGGATCCGAGAGGGTGAGAATCCGTGAGACGGGTCGGGAAGCTCGGTGATGTCTCTCCTGAGTTTGAACTGGGCGTTTGGCTGGTTGGTCTGTTGACTTTAATTATGGCTTTGCTGGTGGAGAGGAAGCTTGTGGTCTGTGAGCTATGCTGGGTTTTCGTCGGTTGGGGGCAAGCATGTGCATCGAGAGAGTGTGGTTCGATCCTCATATCTTCTTGCACAACATCCACATTAGGCGCTTGTTAACAGGCTTGTTTGGATGAACCCGAAATAGAATATGTTGGGAGAGTGATTGGCTGTGAGCACTTCTGTACAGCAGGGACAATCTCCGAGCTCCTGCGAGTGAGCCACTTTCGCCAGAGTAGTCGAACGTGAGCCGTAGAATGGCTCGTTTCCATCTCGAAGTACTTCCAGTACAGGAGCCGCGCTGGATGACTTGCCAACTAGAGGTGACTCTTCGTATAAGTTTCGCGGGTTGCTGCAAAGTCTACAGTTCATACCGTTCACTCAAGTCCCTCCTCTTTGACCAAGCCTGGCTCCCACAGCTCTCCCTTCCACATCAGGACCATCTCCTTCTCCATTCCCCAACCGAGATACCTCACCCCCACCCCAACCCCCTCTCCTCCCAACTCATCTACCCTATCATTCCACAAGACCTGTCTTACTCTACCCGTCCCCTCACCTAAATCATCAACCATGATCCACACAACAGGCATTCCACACCTCCTCACTGCCCTCCTCACCCCCATCGTCGCCTTGGTTTTCGCACACAATACCCCGATCACCGTTTCTGAATCCGCAATCCTCGTCCTCCACGCCGCAGGAGCGCCAACAATAGCTCCTTGTAGTTCGCGTATTGACTCTGGGCGCGCGCTGGTTTTTAGGGCTTTGCACTGAACGAGGACACGGAGGGGAAAGGGGAGGGATGGGAGGTGCCAGTGGCCGAGGAGATCAATGCCGAGGTCGGAGGGCCCACCCACACGGGTGAGGGTGAAGAAAAGACGGCGGAGGATAGAGGCGCAGAGATATTCGTAGTAGGTACCTGTGTAGACGGTGGAGGTGAGGGAGAGGGAGGTGCGTGCGGCGTGGGTGAGAAAGGTGGGGAGGTCGTGGTGAGGCTGCGAATGGAGAGATGAGGGCGGGTTGTAGGGAGGTTGGGGTAGAGAAGTGGTGGTGATCGTTACTCCTGAGGACTTGCTGGGGTGTGGAGAAGGAGCGGAGACGTAGGAGGAGGCTGTGGTAGTTGTGGTACAGGGTTTACGGTAGAGGGGAGCAAATGAGTGTTTAAGAAGATGTCGAAGAGAAGGCCGGGAAGTTAATATTATACTCGGTGGCATTACACACAGGAAATGAATAGTTCAATCATCAGGTGAAGACAGGCGCCGGTGTCATAATAGAAAATTAGTGGGAGCTAGTAAAGCTATACAGTACGGAATACTCCGTACTGTAACAGCTAAAATTAAGGTTCATGCACCCCAGATTTAATCTCGGGTAGCTTATACCTGATTAGATACTAGCATGTTACTGATAGAAGTAAAGTAAATCTAATATCTAGGTCGACATTCCACGCGTTTGTGCAGTATGTTCAAACAGCCCTAACACAAAGGGAAAGCGGGTCGCATGTTCTAAACACATGTCTAGGGAGCGATTTTATAACAACGAGGATGATAGTGGGAGTGTGAATCAGTACAAGGCTTACAAGCTACAGGAGACCTACACTTGTAAAGCTTTGGGGACGAAGGTCCATTTAGTAAGTTACTGAGCTAGGAAAGGCCTTTGCTGGAGAGTCCCTTGAACCTCTAACAGATGTGATCCTATACACTATAATCGAAATGTACTTTGCATTCAAAGTCAACCGATAGACAGAAATCGTACGACTTTGCTTGCCAACGCTGCGGCTGTAAAGCCGAATCTACGTCCAGTCCATTGATCAAAATGACAAGATCCCAGGACCGTTAACCCAACCAACAGGATGGTCACTCTTGGTGTTCCACTAAAAGTGCAGCGAAAGCCATGAAAGATAGCCCGTTTTCGTATTTGAGTTATATGGTTCAGCGCAGTGCTTGTGTCTAGTTGGCACGCTTGGACAATCTCGATCTTAATCGTAACCTTGTCCCGAACGATGATTCCAAGGGGCAGTCGTCTTCTGATTGAGAAAAGCGGTCTGGGTGAAATTGCTTCCGTGATTTGGCAGGCCTAGATACCGGGACGAGTTTGAGAGTTAGTGGCATGTCCGGATCGCTTTCTTAACTGATACGCCAGGTCAGGAAGGAATTGATAAGACTTCACGGAAGCGTTGGGCCACCGGGTGCAGGGTGGGAGACAAGCACAAATGACGGCCACGGAGATTTCAATGGATGGCGAGATTAAGGGTGCTGTATATTCCCCTGTTTAGGTGATGGACTTGGCTCGGTTCTAGATTATATCGAACTAACTTAAGAGGACCGAGGACATGGGTGCTTACGGTGAGGTTCATGCTGACTTCGGTTATCGCAAATATACGTATGCAGCTAACAATTATTACACTAAGATGAACATGAGACACAATCAGCAAATCTCTGTAGTACAAAACCTCTAACTGTTGATGGGTTGAGTAGTGCTACTCAGAGACTACCGAGCATGAAGATAAATGTAAGACGATTTTCTGAGCTTGAGATATGTGAAGCCGCCATACCATCTGAACCGGAAGAGTCAAGTTGATAGCATCCGTAACTATGTTAGCTATCGGGCTTCCGATGTAAACAGATTTCGTATCTATGTAAATGGCCTGATCGGTGTTTTCCCAGCGGCCGCTGATAGTACGACAGGTGAAGATGTACACCATGACCATTGGAATCCACCATCCTATCACCAGAAAGACTACGATGTAAGTCAGTGTTCGTCTCAAAGAGTCTCCTGTGGAGAAGAAGAATAGAAAGTTTGAAGGTTGAGATAGCGGTGCTGTATACAATTTCGGATGCAGAGAAAGTCTGACAAACGGGTAGCTAAAACCTCTGTTTATCCTATTCCAGCCGGCCCGAGAGAGAAAACCTCTAGGATTAGAACATCTTGGGGGGAAATAGTTGCGAGATGTTTGCCTGCCCAAAGTGGATCACTAGTGCCACCCAATGTTAGAGTGGCGCTCATTTCCTGTGGAATGGATGAGCTGGTGGCATATAAACAATGGGAAGGAAAACACAAAGATGAGAAGCTAAGAAGAATACAAGTAGTCTTATAGAAAAGCTAAAGCGCGTTTGGAACCTCTGCGGACATTTAATTACTAAACCTGCGAGATTAGTCCCGTCATCGGTGAGGTAGGATGACTTCTTCAATCTTCTTGACCAGAAACGGCAACCTGCTGCAACCACTGCCAAAACAAGAAACGGTAGTATGGCTCTGAAGAGTTCACATTACCGATTCGTATTGAGGCCTGGCCTTGGCGACATACCACTGGGAGTAGCCATGGAGCTCTGCTTTTTAGAGAGATGTAAGATTGTGCCTAATACCGCAGATTTTCCTGGTTCAGAGGCAAAGTTGAGGAGCAAAGCAGACAAGTGAAGAATTGGCAGAAAGCTATAGAGATATAATGGCGGTGCTAAAATCCTTTCAAATCCCCACCAAGTGCAATTCGACACGCCATAAGAGTGCATCTCATATATCTTCAAGTCAATACAAGCTGCAACTCTGCCATTTTCAATTTGAGACTGGTATCGAGAAGGCGGAGGCACAGCTTCATATATTCATGGACAAGCCGTCCGAAAATAGGTCAAAGGATTGCCTAGAACGTGAGAAAAGGTCCAATTGCATGGGAGCCTTCCCATCGAGAGCCTTTGCCTCGTGCATGGTTTACGCGATGGCACAAATGGTTCGTTAGCTTATCTCTGAACATGAGATTAGCTAAATGCATTCTTCTTGTCATGGCGTCCGATTGCCATTTCCAAATTCACCGCCGCCTCTTATACTAAAGCGGCAGGAAGATAGAAGTAGATAGAGAGCTTGGAGCGACTGATCACTTCTTTTGAAGCATCACCGGTCTTGATTCCACAAGCCGAACTATTCATCTTTAAATTAATGTTGGGTTGGTTGGCTCAGGAACCTCAGACGTATTTCCCTGGCTAAGCCCCTTCAGGTTAACAACTTCCCCAAAGCCCCCTTGGGTTAGCGACCCTCTGGATGACTTCGCAGCCTACGGGTAACAAGGCAACCTACCTTACATTACGTATGTAAGCAAGGCAGCTAACCCAAAGGGACTTAGCCGCCGCCGCTTACTCGAAAGGGTGCAGCAACTAGCCCCGAAGGGGCTTAGTTGCATTTACATGTCTGAGGTCCTGACTCCTGAGGCAAGGTGATACCTAAACGTGCTAAAGTAGTCCGGCAAGAGTAGAGGTTCCTTTCTCGATTATCTAAGAGCATCTCCAGACCACGTATCGATCAAGGTGTGTGTGATATGAAATTTATTGTCCTTATGTGGGCTTATGCGGCTATGAAAGACATCAAACCATTAAGTACGAGATTTTTCGCTTCACACGTGAGGCGATTTTCTCTCGGTCGCATTCACCAAATCACCACGGCAGATACTCGAGACGGACACGAGTCGGATTTGTACCGAATCGCCCTCCACCACTGCCGCCTCTTCGGGAAACCTGTCTCAAACCCCGAAGAAACCTGATATTTTCACAGCTAGAATCAAACCCTTTATAACCCTCCTCCTTGGTAGCACCGTTGAGAGCGGTGGGAATCGAATCCACGACCTTAGCGTTCCTCAACGGGGGCCGCCTTCCCCTAGCGCTTGAGTAATTACTGCAGTCTTCCATGGAGACCTACTACTACTCGGCCAATTCACCCTCTATCGATCAAGGTGGATTGCTGTAGTAAAATCCGTTGATGGGTTGGTTGTCGGCTTGTGAGGCTTCATTCTCCTGCTAGAAGCCAATAGGACGCCTTAATGCGCCCGAGGCAAGTGAGGCTACCTCTGCTAACAATCTCACATTTTACCTGACCTATTGAGATGGCCCGGAAACAAGGGAGGAGTCGTTACTGCATGATGGCGTGTGTCGATTGCCGTGCTTTGGATTTTTATTTCACGCGTCTCCTGCTATTTCTCTCATTGTCTCCTTTTTGGACGTTGTTATTATACGGTTCACTGCATATTTTCTGTCTTTGATGAATATTATGTTCGTCGCTTCTTTCTGTCAACAAGTACCATCCATGTTGAAGTTTCGCTTCACTGAACAAGTCTCAAACAGGAATGGATTCGAATACTTCATTAGCCGTAGCCTCCTTAGCCTTCCAGGTTTACTCTGGAGCTATTCAAGGTCTGTCCTTTGTCTAGACAAACTTATGTGACCACTAATTCATGCCGGTTATATAGGAATCCAATTCCTAAGCACTGCAGCGGGTATGCCGGGCGACTGTCACTATCTTAAAGTTAGATTGCAGTTGGAGCAGCAGCGACTGCTCAATTGGGGAGAAGCCTCGGGGTTGCTTAATGCGAGCTCGGAGCAGTATGACAGAGGTGCATTTGAGGAGACATTTGGAGGAGCCACCCGGCACCTTGTAGTTGATCAACTCATGCAGGTCCAGCTCCTTGTGAATGAGTTTGAGAAATGGCAGTTGAGGTACGTTGGGAATCGAACAGTAGACTCGAAGAAAGATTTGGAAGCAAGACCAGATTCATGTCTCTCAGGAGAAACTCTAGGTGCAGAAGAGCAAATAAAGAAGTTTCCAAGGCGGATCGAAATGCTAAATAAGGCGCTTCGGGGCATGCGCGATATGCAGCACGTCCCCAAACACTTTATATGGGCTTCCTGGGACAAAGCGAAGTTTGAATCTATGCTTGAGCATCTGACTCGGCTGAACGACGGTATTTTCAGTATTATGGGTACCAATGTTCAAAGGGAAATCCATCGAGCAACCCAGGAGACGAATCGAGCAGTACTGCAATTGTTCAATAAAGTTGATGATCTTGATCAGCTTATCAAAGCTCTAGAGCTAGACCCAGGACATAAACGAAAAGAGACTGTTGGTACGCTGCCGGTGTTCTTGAGAGGAAAAAACAGGGAGGATGCTCAACAGGACGACCAATTAACGGACCTGGCCACCTTCAAGTCCTTTTTTCAGTCAACTGAAGGGCGGCAAGAGTTTCTGAGTGCTAATCGGAAAATTTATCCGCGTGAAACACTTACTGGAATGGAATGGCTAAGCCTTGCCCCTGCAGATATCGAGATTCTCCATAACAATAGTGAGCCAGGGACGGCTCATCAAGCGGCGCGCTACAGAGCAATGTATCGAGAATCAAGTCAGAATAGAGTTCCTGTCTGGATAGAATGGAAGTACTACGAGCGTCCACCACGAGGACAGGCGGGTCCGGAACCCTTGATTTTAGAGCGTTTGCAGAAATTGGCGGCCTTGCTTCATAAGGAAAGTAAGCCTGCCGGTTTTCGGGTGCCCCAATGCATTGGTTACCTCAACGAGAGCACCTCCAGCGCCATTAAGCATCCTGAGAAGACTGAGTGCCGGATCGGTCTCGTTTTCGAATATCCAAACGCGGCGGTTCCGTCAGCAGAACCTATCACCTTGCTTCAACTCCTTCGAGTTTACCAGCAAGGAGAAGAACCTTCGTTGACAAAACGCATTGAGTTGGGCCATATCATAGCTAGCGCGCTTTCTTGTCTTCACTCGGTCAACTGGTTACATAAAGGGCTCCGAAGCGCCAATATAGTCTTCTTTCCAGATAAGACTAAGGAAAGCGATGTCGATCTCAGCAAACCCTATCTCTGCGGCTTCGACTTCTCCCGTCCATCTTCTAGGGATGAGATGACTGAGCTGCCCCCTCATAATCCTGAGTTCGATGTTTATCGCCACCCGCGTGCACACAGTGAAAGTCCTCGAGCATCTTTCCACAAGGTCTATGACATTTACAGCGTTGGGGTCATCCTTGTGGAAATCGCTCACTGGCAAGGCATCGAGCAGGTGTTAAAGATCGAAGATCTGAGTACTGCTCGGCCAAAGATCACGAGGCAGGTAAGGGAAAAGCTGTTGACGAAGACAACAATGAAACACATTGCGGCAAAAGCTGGATTTTGCTACCAAAACGTCGTCCAAGCTTGCCTAGATGGAAGTTTGGAGTTTGCACGAGATAGCCCGGGTGGCGATGAAATGGAGGCTCTTTTGCTGTCGGAAGCTTTTCATGAGAGAGTCATCAAGAGGTTAAGCGAGATTCATTGTTGAGCTACTGGGGTTGCCGCAACGTTGCTGTCGGACATTGAGGGTCCCGAGAAGCATCCATTTAGGAGAAGTAGCGACAAAATATTGTACCGGGGTTTATTCCTATACAAAACGCAGATGTTGGCCATTCCCATGCATTCACAAATCCTCCGCCTAAAGTCTTTCCCTTGTAGCAAGAGCCATCGCCGCCAACACTACTGAGATCGGATCTAAGTGTATGATTGAAAGACCATTCCTCTATTTTTGCGTGAACGCGTAGGACTGATTAAAGCGACACAAGGAAGGGAAAACAAAGGAAACAGGAAGCGAGAAAAGGTAAAGGAAGCCTGTCGTTGACGTAGCTAGCTAAAAAAGTATGGCATGATCAAAGTTTGGTCTGTAGGGCTTAAGACTCAAGAATCGTGCTATTGGCGACAGAATGAGCCACAAAAAACTATGTTCGTGTGAGTACGGCAGGTCAATAGCTTCTGGTGTATCTGCGCTGCGGAGAATCTTCGCTCCGGATCTCGATCTATCATTCGGCCCAAGATGTCTTTGAAGTCAGTCTCGCTGTCAGTCTTTAGATTAGCCAGCCACTCCACCAGCGCAGGAATTGTGTCTCGATATGGCGTCCTTCCAGCAGCGTTTGGACTGGACGCAAGATTGTAGACTCTCCTGCCGCTGAGAACAGTGTACATCTCAATGAAGGTGCATCCGAGGGAGAAGACATCGGACATGGGCTCCGTAGCCGCCTTCATATGTTGCCATTCTGGTGATCGATACTACATCAAGCTGCAATCAGCCAAAGCGTTCCTTGTCGATCCATGAACTTACCAAATCAGAAGAATCGAACTGTTTTTTTCGTTCTATAGCATGTACAACAACTGGATGTGTGGAGTTCGAAGCCTGACCAAATTTGGCCATGAATACTCGTCCCTCATGGATCAGAATGTTTTCGGGCTTGATGTCTCCATGAAATATTCCTTTGCCGTGTATATACCTCAATGCATTGGCTAAGCAACCAAAGCTCTCTGCTAAAAATTTGAGGTTGGGGGACGAGGCTTTGGCGTTCTGTAATTCAATTTCTTGGAGATAGGTTCGCAGATCATAATCTGCAGCTGGCTGAAATAGCAAACCGAATACATTCCCTTGTCTATAAGTCCCTTTTATTTTGATAACATGGCGGTGTACGAGATCCCATGTTAATCCAGCCTCACGTTTCGCGGCTGCTTCCACATCGAATGTTTGATTCGGCAACTTGAGGACAATTTTGCGGCCCAGCTGAGTTCGTTGTGAACCACATTTGACGACGTCATGGATCGAATAGGAACCGTGCCGTAGATTTCGTACCCACTCGAACCCGAGCGGCTTATCCATCTCATGCCATGTATTGAAGTTTGGGTCTTTCCCAAAAGGTGGACGATCCGCGAGTGGCATGTCCGTATGGTAAGGCATTCGGGTAAGGTCAAGATTGACGCCCGGTTTTCCTGAATCAGCCTTCGTCAGGAAAGGCATGCAACAAGGACCGCAGAAGCATGTCCTGGCATTTGTTGTACTCGAACTTGTACAAGTGGTTGCACGTTTCCAGACTTCATCAGCATCAGGGCGATTGACCCTCCAATCATCTAGCATGCATCTTATAAGGCTTAGGAGCTGCACATCGCACCGCTCGACTGTCGCTATGTTTTCGAGTTGCACGAGGACCCCGCCGACACATTTGTTGTAAGATTCCGGAAACAACACGCGGAAGTCGAGGTAAGGACATCGTCTCAACACTGCGAATATTTCGGCAAACACGCACCCAAGGGAAAATATATCAGACGCTCGGTTGTGGTCTTGACTTCGGGCAATCTCAGGTGCAGCGTACTGACCGTGTTAGCAAAGTCGAATGGTCGTTCAGACGTCGAGCTTTACCCTATGGGTTCTCGACACCGGAGCATCCGAGGTACTTCGAGTCGCAAACCTGCGCGCAATACCAAAGTCTGCGAACAACACCCGTCGACCAATTAGAATGATATTGTCAGGCTTGATATCCATATGCTTTATTCTCGCTTGATGTATATAGCGTAATCCGTTAGCCAGGCAGCCAAAGAGTATGGGAAGAAGCTCGTCAGGCGGCCCGCATTGCTGGATCAGCTTGTAGGGTTGTTCGTCAGTGGCATGTGTCAAGTAGCTGTACAGCGAGCAGTGGGCAACTGGTAGCGTCATCAAGTGGAAGTAATCATCGAACATATAAGTCCCAACGATTCTAAGAACGTGATAGTGGGACAGTTCTCGTAGACTCCCCACCTCGTTTCGAAGGTCAACCATAGAATCTCTAGCGGTGTCAATGCGTATACGCTTGACTGCTACCAGTTGACCAGTTTCCTTGCATAGCATCGCGGAAACCGAACCATAATTACCCTCTCCTATATATCTTTCTAGACTGAGTGGTGGGTCCTCGTCGAAATGTATATCGTAGCCGTCATTAAAGATGCCTTCTTTGGAACCATGAGACGTCCATGGTTGGAAGTTTGGTTTCTCCCATTGAGCTGCTTTTGTGGTGAAGCCGCCAAATTCTTTACTCGGATCCATCAGCGTCAGGAATTGAGTTCTAGAGTATTTGACAGGGTAGGTAATCAACCGTCAAATAGGACTAACATAATCAAGAGAAGAGCCGTGTATCTGCTGGTACCGCGTCTGCTGATGTCAAAATAAAAGCTCCACAGCGGAGGTCTAAGCACGCACGTACGCACTTATAGTCTCGTGAGCGTCCATAGCAGTTTATAGGGGTTTTGACTGGAGCTCCCATGACCTGTCAACGCGGTAGGCATGGCCCAAGCCACACGGTGTAAAGCAGAATATTAAGACATAGCCCTATTTATGCCAAATATGCCCAGGGTAAAGTATAATCTCTCCCGCACCTCTCATTTTCGGTGCAGCCGGCCGGCGGTGTCCTGTTGCTAATAATGATACATGCGAGTTACTTAAACATGTTATGCAGTACTTGGTAGCACTGTCTCTGCGGTCCAGAGTCCAATCTCTGCTGTACCGACAGCAAGACTGGTTGCTGTTGACAAATTAGGAGATTAGGAGGCGCGATAGGCGTGGTAGGCAGACTGACTGCATGGGGGCCCAATGGTTTGGTCATTGGGTGTGAATGTACGAGTACCTAATACATCCTTGACACACAGTATCCGGTCATTGGTCGCCTCATGGAGTTTTCGTGCCTTCACCGCATCTTCAGAGACGCTTCGCTGTAAGAACAGCCACGTCGTCTCTCTCATCTGCGTTGCATCTTTTAACCTGGTCCATCTGGCTAGGCAGTCGAGACAGTTTGGACTTTCCACTCTTAGTAGGTAGCGACACTTCTCTTCAACAGCGGACACCTCCATAATAATGACCAAGTTGATACCTGTCTTCCAGAACATAGGCACGCACAACACGTTTGATGATGATGCTAAGTTTTATGCGAATGTATGCCATCGTCATGTATGATAGAATGCATGTCATCTGTTGATTACCGGTATTGCTTGTGTTGATGGACAAGGTTTTATGCCATGCAATATGCATGCGCTACCCTCCAATGCCACCCTAATGTGCTGTCGGCTAGTAATAGAATACCTAAATCATACGAGTTTACAGATGAACCCAAGTCTCAACATCTGCAAGAGAGTGAAAGCCGGATTGTCTACTTTAGCAAGCAAGCGGATGCAGTCTTTTCACTCTTTAACACGGAATTTCATCTATCGAGCGCATGTATATAGCACAAGATTTTTTCCATTGAAGCAGCAGAACAACGATAGTCACAGACAAAGCTTCCTTAAAGGCTTTTCATAGGATTGCGTTCGAGGCGACGATAAGATAGCGACAGTCACATGAAGATGCGCATGATTTAGGTATCACATTACTAGCCGATGGCATATCAACAACTTTCTCGGCAGAAGATTCTGGATACACTCTAACCTGTAAAGTCACTATTCTAGAGTAACTACGAGGAGCAGTCGTTTAGCCATAGACGATAAGAGAATCTTGTACACTAAGGTTAGTGCTGTTGGTTTTAACGATTACATGTGGCATAAAAGTCTGGAACCCTGATGTACTGACTCCGCCCTGAGGCTGGACGTGGCTAGGGGCTAAGTCCGGGAGCTCCGCCGAGATAATGCAGCTCACCGGCGCGATCTCCACTAAGCCACTAGAGTAAAGAGCTTAGGCCGAAGCTTTTACAACCGCCTTGGACGACCACAGTCTGATCTAGACCTGAACAGGCACAACCAACGAAAACCACTGAAAACCACTGACTCTAAGCATGGCCGACATCCTAACCCAACTTCAAGACTGCCTGGACCAGGTACTGACAGCCCCACCCGAACCTCCGTATCCTTCCCAACCCCCATCTCCGCCAAGACTAACATTTGACCCAGCTGTCAACCCAACTCTACGCCTCTCTCCGCTACCTCACCAGCCATCACACCTCCTCCCCCCTCCCCTCCCAACCCCCGTCCCTCCCCTCCGACATCAATCCCACCCAACTCCCCGACTCCCCCCAGACCTTCGAGTCCGCCAAAAGAGAACTAGCGCAGGATCTGATGTTCAAGGCGAAGCAGATTGAGTATCTGGTGGGGAGGTTGCCTGGGGTGGAAAATTCGAAGGAGGCGCAGGAGGGGCGGATTGCGGAGTTGGAGGAAGTGTTGAGGAAGAGTGAGAGGGAGAGGAGCGAGGGGGTTGAGGAGATGGAGGCGTGGATAAGAAGGTTAGATGGGGTTTTGGAGGGGGTTAGGCGGTGAGGCTGGGGGAAATTGATTCTTTGGCGGGCGGGACTGGCTTAAGGTTTGAGTGAGTAAAATGACGAGGAATGGAGGAAAGGATCTGGCAGAATTGGGAGTTTGGAGGGCGTGTGTGGTATACCAAGGTGAGGCTTTGGTAACTGTATGTCATGATGTTTATGGAACGTCGAAAAGGAATGGCGTAACATTGCTATGGACCTGGATCACAGATCTAAGTCTGGTATCGTCCTAAATAACCGAAACGATCCAACAAGTTCAAATCTGTAAATGACCCGAGCACTTCGTGTCATTTACCAAAAGAAATTTCGCGCTAAAGATGCTCATAGTACGGTCATGTTCGCCATCAAGTAATGTTGTGAGTGCAAAATAAAAAAGATCAAACGAAAAGCAGATGACGATGCACCTGGAGCGATAACCAACTTGACCCGCCCAAATCCTTGTTGGAGGAGTACGAATTTCCACCTCTACTTGAAGAGACTCCTAAGCTCTTCCAGCCTCTGCTTTGCAGCCTCGGCTTTGTCGAGCTTGCCACGATTCATGCTGAGATCCGCCAAATTTTGCTTCTTGCGCTGCAGGTCCAGCATCTTCTCCTCGAAACTGTTCTCCATGATGAAGCGGGTCGTGGTGACCTCCCGCGTCTGACCTAAGCGATGGATACGGTCAACAGCCTGAGCTTCAGCTGCGGGATTGAATTGAGGCTCCATAATATAGACCTTGGATCCAGTGGTAAGATTTAGTCCCAAACCCCCAGCACCAATTGAGATAAGAAAGACGGTAGTCTCTTCGTCGTCCCGGAAAGCATCCAGAGCTGCAGTACGCTTATTTCGTGTCATCTTTCCATCCAGACGGGCAAATTTGAAACCGTTATCCTCCAGAGCGATCTGAATGAGATCCAGATGCGAAGTCCAGCCGGAAAAGACTACGCTCTTGATGGGACGGTCAAGGCTCTGACTTTCAACCTGAGATTGTTTAAGCGCTTCAATGAGTGCCTTAGTCTTCGTGTGTGGCCCTCCATATCTCCCCATGATTTTGGCCTTCCTTGGATTCTCTCTAGCTTCTTGTCTCTCCTCCTCTGCAATATCGATACCTTGCTGAGTGAGTTCGAAGAAGGAAGTTCGCATATACTGCTCGCAGTATGGACACGTGAAACGTTGCTGAATATCGATTATGCTCTTCTGTTCAAGAGACTTCTTGACGTCCTGAAAGCAGTCTTTGCAGACTATCTGATAGCAAGGCAACATATATCCGATGATGTCATTGCTGCTTGAGACGTTCTCCGATTCATTATCCTTAAGGCCGATTTTACGTGCACACTGAGCACATGTATCGCCATTAGTCTCCTTGAACAACATAAGCATCTCGTACGCTTGACGCGAGCTCAGTACGGGCTTCTCCTCTTCATCTTCGAGGTCGATGGCGTTGTTCATGCTGAATCCTTCGGTTATCTTCAAGTCGTCCTCGTTAAGTAACTCTCTGCCATGAGCGCAAATCAGCCGGAGACGCATGATTGCCCGTAAAATATGCACGTAGGTCTTTCCTCCCAGACTCTTCTTATTCTCGCTGGCAATTATCTTCATCTTGTTATCCGAGTCTTTAGCGAACCACTCGTACAAAGTAAACTCCTCGTCGCTAAATGAAAGTCTAACAAGCTGATCATGACGAGGAGGTAGATCGATTCTGTCTTTCAGACGCCTCAGGGTGATACTATCTACCAAAAGGCGAAGCTTGGGTAGAATCTCCGGATCCGCTTGCTTAAAGGGGCTAAGAATAAATTGAGCAAAACCGTGCTTTTCGTTGAAAGGCTTAACGCGAAGGAATTTGATGAGAGCACCCAGATCATCAAGCCTGTTCTGAACAGGGGTACCGGTGACTGCCCATCGTCGCTGCGCCGAAAGCGTGCAGACTGCTTGAGACTGTCGGGTTGATTGCTCCCGAATCATATGCGCTTCGTCCAGAACAATACGGAAGAAATTGATCTGGGCGAGCGGACTCGCATCTTTCTTCTTTCCTCGTCCATATATCTCACTTGATATAGTGGAGTAAGTCGTAATGATGATATCAAACTGTGACAGATGATTGATGTTCTGGTTTCTGTTACCTCCATGGTAAATGTAGTATGATAGAGAATCTGGTGCAATATGCGTGTTGACTTGCTCTTCCCAGTTGGTCATGGTACTCATTGGCGACACAAGCAGGGTCGTTTTAGAATTGCGAACAAGAGGCACGTCAGTTGTCGTATTTTGCGATGGTGCCTGTCTAGCCCATTCTTCAGCTTCTGTTAAACTTCCAACAACCAATGACAGTATGCTCAAGGTTTTCCCCAAGCCCATCATGTCCGCCAAAATGCCCCCCAGAACCTCAGGCGGTTGGGTCAATTCTTCGTGGCCCGTTATGACATTGAAGTACATTCTTTGGCCGTTAGGTCTCAATTTCAGGCGCCAGAGAGAATTATTGCCTTCCTCCTCTTCGCTAAAAACACGCTCTTTCTCCTTGAAGGTCATGAAGTAGAGGCCTTGCTTCTGATGCGATAACAGTGGAGTAGTAATTCGAGGATCGGCTTCCATTTCAGGGAGATTCTCGGATTTCTCAAGAGAATCAAACATTCCAATAACATCGCTACGAATTTCCTCCACGGTACGCGAAACGTAGCCAGCACTTGTAGTTAGGCCAGCTGACAGACCGGGAAGACTCGTTCGAGGCGCGACATTCGGGACGTGCGGATTTACGACTTCGATGCCAGTATCCACGAAGAAAGGAGCACGAAGATACAATTGCTTCTGACTCAGAAACTTACCAATCCTTACTGCTGAGCTTTTTGGGCCGTATAGGTTGAGGGTCATATTCAGATACTCCGAACATTCTTTACCCGGATATTCATCAGGTTTTCTTCTTCGAAGGTTCAAGCGGGCCTGAGTGCGAAATTTCGGGTTCTTTGAGTCCATAATGCGAGCCAGTCCCAGGGAAGTTCGTACGTCAACGTTTCCAAAGTCCTTTCCGGTTGGATCAAGCACGCGAATAATGTTGTCCTTTCCAGGAAAACGGTGTAGCTTGATCTTCATCGCAGGCCAGTCATTCCTCCCGAGAAGAGTCGACTTCGGACTCGGATTGGGAACAAGATGAGCCTGCACCTTGGCATGGTCTAACCGTCCATAACAGACTTCCGTATCTGCGCTGTCACTGACAAGCACGATGTCATCGTCATCACCTAGGTATAGTCTTAGTACATGGGGCTCTGCGGCTTTTTAGGGAATACCTACCACCCGTCAAATCTACTACAGCGTTGGTAGATACAGAGTTCTCCCCTTCTTTTCGTTTCTCTTTCAAATACTCCCCAAAATCTCCCTTTCCACCTTCAAAAGCGGCCTTTCGACGCTCGTCGTCGTCAACAAAGTCGTTATCCTCAGTCTTACGTTTCTTAACCGGTCGCTCCTCATGATTGGTGACGTTATGCATTCGCTCAATGAGGTTACCCTGACCCTGACCCTGACTCTGACTCTCGACTTCTTTGTGGTCGCGCTTGCCTATTCCATTAGGATGTGCTGCTAGCACGTTCTGCTGGTGAGATGGGGCGTAAGAGTTATGCGGAGAAGCAAGATCGTTCAATTCAGATTTTGAATCGCTTCGGTTTTGGTTGAAACCTTTCGGATCGAGGAGCTGTCGTGGATCGAAGCAGGCCGGTGGCGGTTGGGTTGCAACAGACGCGTTCGTAGTTTTCTTGTTGCGACCTTGTTCCTCGAAAACATGGTAAGCACCATCTCTCAATAAAGGACTGATAGTAGGAGATGTAACGAGATGAAAAGAAGATGGCGGCTCGCTGTTGTGCCGAGCTGAGGAAGATGGAGCGGCAAAGTGAGAGTTCGTAGTACCGTTCGCCCATTTCTTCAGCTCCTTTGGGTCTGTAAGCATTGCCGCTGATATCGGCATGCCGTTGGCAGCTGTAGACAAAGGCATGTTGCGTGCATCCTGTCTAGGCATTGCATAGCCGTTGGTGTAGCCATCCATGGTGGTGGAGGAAGATGAGGTTGGATGAGGGTGGAAGGATGTGAAGAAAAGGAAAGACGGAAAGTGAGATGGAGGAAAAAGTAGGGCCGAGCCCGAGGATCATCATAAGTGAATGAATAAAAGTAAGGTTGGACAATGTTTAAGGCGGCTGAAATAGATGCCCGATGCGGTCGAGATCATTAATCAAGGAATGCCTTACCATAGGGCAAAAATGTCATGCATCCACGCGAGCCGCGCTAATAATTAAGATTTTTCAGCCTCGTTGACCTGCGGCTGCACCTTATAAGTATCAACAGCCGTGACAGCCTACGTACAGGTTACGAGTTGTCGATAATGCCCACTACCTAGAACTCTGGAAACCAAAAAGTAGTCGATAGCTGTGGAATATGTTTCTCGTCCACTCAGCTATATACAAGATATTGGTTCGTACATTATCCAAGACAGGTCTCACAAGACGCAGCTAGATTAATCGGATAACTACTGCCTGATAACGCGCCCCCAGCTTTTCGAGGTACTTAAAGGTCCATACATTGATACTCCACAAAGGGACTGGCATCTTAACTACCGCATCGTGACGGAAACAAGATCCTAATGCAGCAACTAAAGCCCTCACAAGCTCGTGGTTCCAAGCCCCCCACAAGCATTCCCCTAGAACAATGACCGCCCAGTTCCAAGACGCCGACGCTATGCATAGATACCCCATGTGTACAATCGTACTACTATTGCTTCTTTTAACACCAAGAAAATACCGGATTCTTGCTCTTGACCGTTTCCAATCTCTCCACAATGACTTTTCGCTGGCTCCCTTCCATACCTTCTGCGGCCGCATATCCCAAATCCCCCTCTAGATCATCCCCATCGTACAAGAACGAAGTGCTCCCATTCCTTGTAGAATAAGAATACCGCCTGCGATGACTGTATACTCCCGGCGATTTTCTGGGCTCTTCAAAGCTTAGCCTTGTCTTAGATCTTACTGTTCCCGGCCTGGCGAGGGTTTTGAGAGGTTTGTTCTTAGGTGCACGCGCTTCGCTGTTGAGATCGAGTGTCGCACCATCGACAGTCGCCGGTGTTTGCTGTCCATCAACCGCATGCATGGAATCAGAAGAGTTGCCATGGCGAGATAAATCGAAGCGATTCGGATTCGGTAACTCAGCAGGAGGGGTGGATAACCCGAGAAGATCATGCTGTGGTGCCGTTGCTGACGTATTTGCGGCACTGATATCCATTTCTTCCTCTTCAATACTTTTTCGTAAGTCCGAGTTTCTTTGTCGGCGCATCTCCGCCGATGGAACTCGCATGGGTATAGCAACGGGGATGTCTACGAGATCATCCCAAACGCACACACGAGTCCTTCGCGTCAACTCCAAAGGACCATGATCGGGCGTCTTCAGAGTTTCTACGACATTCCAAGCCTGTCCTTTCATAACAGCTATCTGCTTGGCGAACATCTTCTCCTGAAAGTCCGAGTCTTGACTAAATACTCGGCGCAGAGCCATTTGAGTTTCGCTCCACCATTGTTTGGAAGTCAGCAACGGAAGGAAATGATCCCGAGTCTTCGAGGAAAAGGGTCTTCCAATTAGGGACACAGGAAGGAACAGCCATCCGAATGGGAAACTACGCCACTGTGAACAATTAATATAAGAATCTGACGAGTGGATTCGAGAACCACTTACAGCATCAGGATGCTTCCAAGGCCACGACAAACTATTGTCAATGGCCCCAATGGAGATTATTGGACCTCTACCGGGGTCCGAAACGTTTGAGAGAGTTGATGAACCATTCGCAGCCACCATGGACTCTTGGCGCTTGTAGGGTGAAGGATCTGACACAGAAAGACCTTCTTTGTTTTTCGGTACTGGGACCGTTGTAATTTTGCTCTGACTACCGTTCATTTTGGGAGGTTCGGAAACGATAGAGACCTCTTGGCTCTGCGAGTCGACTTTGATCATCCAATTATCCAATCCTCGGTCTGTATTCCTCATGATATAGTCTAGAATGACTAGCTTCTCTAGCTCTTCGCGAAAAGACTGCTGCAATGTATCTGTCCAGACAAACCTACTTCCAGGTGTCTCATCCTCGGTAGTTGCTGACCGTAAATCACTCGTTGCCTCTTCTTCGTCGTCTGATGCAGCCGAACTCGGCCGGCAGGTGTCGGCCCAATTTCTCCGCTTCCTCCTTTGTGCGTCCTGATGTCGAAACCCCGAATTAACCTGATCCGGCCAAGGGTGGTCTCGTAAGAATATGTTCGCATCCGTGAAACCCTTCAAGAAAGCCTGAAAACTTCCCACTTTCGCTGAGAGAGACTTTCTCTTTCGGTAATAGTTGGACCTATCCCAGAAATCATAGAAGAATGACTTTGAAGACAGGTATACGATATCGGTGTATGGAACCAGATGCGTTTGCAGTCTCACATCCAGTACGTAGGCAGCTGCTTCAGAAACGTATGAAAGATTCGGTATAAGACAAGCTCTGCCAAAAAAACAGGGAAATAGATTTCTGTGTATCCATTTGGTCCATTTGGGATTCCTTGATGCGTATGGTTCCTCGTCCTTAGGTTTGAAAACACCAACGACCTTGCCTTCACTATTCCGGGCGAAGTAGCTCCCTGAACTTCCTTGGGATATCATCTTTGGATGAACACCAAGCTCTATGGCGACCTTCACACTCTCAACTATATCATCGAACTCCATCTTCGTTATACGGTCCCCATGAAAATCTTCGCCGTCTGAAGCAAGCGTTTCCGCACTGGCTGGTCTCATGCCCTCCGGAGGCTGAAAAACCGAGTGCTGGATCTCTAATTGCTCCTCTTCATCTGTCTTGCCCTTGACTCTATTAATTTTGAATTTCGAAGCAATTTCTTCCGCCCACCGCTCCAGCCGAGCATTAATTGCTTTGATGTCCACACCAGACGAGTTCCTTCGCATACGCCGTTTTCCGGAGCTTGGCCGACGTTGGTGTCCCAACGAACTATCGCTGGGGGCCGCGAACATTTGCTCATGGGACTGGGGCTGGATTGGGGCATATCGCAGAGCTGAAGCGGAAATGTTACGAGGGGCGCGGAGAGCATCTTCTTCGTCCGAGTCATCAATGTAACCATTCTCTTCATCTGCTTGAGCTATACGGGCGTAGCCAGAAGATGCGGGCCTATGTCGAGGCATACTGTCATTGTTTTCGAAAATGGCATAGGCAAAACAAATGGGATGGCAGAACGTTGTTTCAATCTTGCCGCATCGCATCGGAATTATGCTTTACCGGTATCGCGCTATAAACGCTCGATTAGCGGTAGTACCTTATCTTATCAAGATCTCCGGTATCAATCCTCGCAGTATTTGTGAAAACTAGAGGGTAACACTGAGCCTCTAGTTGCAAGAGAAAGTTCACAGACATATATTTTTTAACAATACTTGCATCATACTCCGTATGCATATCGACTACGCCCGGTTGATCACCAATAGTATGCTTTATGATACAAAAGACAAAATTGAAGGAGTTCCACAAAAGATGGCCCCACATTCTGTCAATCCTTCTGTTTCGTTCTTAGGTTAAAGAAGCCCAGGCACCCTTCATATTACTCGAAGTTTTCAGAGAACTCCTGGCAGAGAATAGGATAAGCTGATTTTATTTGAAAAGAGACTTGCGAAACAGGCTTTTAGTAGTACAACTTTCGTCGGCCCACCTTTTCCTATAAAATGCACAACTTCACAAGCATATCCTGATTCTTACTATAGCTTCTAGCGACCCGATACAGACGCTATGAATCAACACTAGGGAACAAGGCTGAGTCTTAAATGTTTCAATTAGGCCAATTAACTAGCAGGTGCGGATTTGGCCACATTGTCGAAGCCGTCTCTTGGAAACGCCCCTCAAATGTGCACTAGTAATCCTCAACTAGACTCCATTAGATTCTATATGCCCGAACGAAGATGCTCCTGCCATTCCGCGCCTGTTCAAACTTCGTTCATGGATAACCTAGCAAAACCAAACGTATCCAGAAACCCTATTCGGTACAAACTACATTGTCTGCCAGAAGTAGTTGGCATAGAAAAATCGCGAGAACTTTGGGTCGATGTTGACCACATGGACGTCACCCTTTTGGTTATTCCGTATCACAGCTCTGCTGTAGTTCCCGGCATTGTCTGTCTCCACATCGATTCCGAGTGAGCGGTAGACTTTGAGCTTGAGTCTGACAGCCTTGCCGTTAGCCATCAGACCTTCGTTGGCTTGCCGGCCAATTTCTTGGATACTTACATCGTTGGGTCATCAATCTCCCGCCTTAACTTCGTTGCCTCATCCCCTTCAACACCCTGAATGTCGAGTTCCTGCAGCCGGCCTTTCAGAACTTCCAGCTCCTGCTCCAATCTTTCGCCCTCGATTTCAAGCTCTGAAGCTGCCTTAGCAATACGGAACTTTTGTGTGTCAAGTTCAACGATTTGCGAGGCGTGGTCGACACTATTGTGGGAGGAGACTGTTTCGCCGTGCTGCTGCCCCAAAGTTGCAAGATTCCGCGAAAGCTCTGACAATCAAATAAGCATATAGAACCATCAACGGAGTATTCGTTTTCTCATTACTCTTTAAAGCACTTTCGGCTTCTCGAAAACGCAGGTCTCGGGCTTGCTGAAGTGTGGATAGTGACTCATTTATGCGGCCAATAGCTATCTTGTCAGGGTGTATGTTGAAATTTCCAATTGTGTGATGAATGAGCTTTCCCGAGTAGTTAGAAACAGCTCTGTGAGATTCAACGGTTCCCGTACACTTACCGTCGCTGGATCCTCATCAAGTAGCATATTCCAGAAATGGTTGGGGTGGGAATTCAGCGCTTTAGAGAGAAAACTATCAATTCAGATTTGCTTGCAACGCAATGCGCTTTAAATTGAAGCTGGATAGACTTAGGTATGAACGATGAGGAGCATGCGATAGTTGATACTGTTGTTGATGTAAACATTGAAGTGATCGACAGTTACGCGTGGCTTACCCGCATGATGACTAAAGTAAGTTAGCGCAAAACGCACCGCCACGGTCGAAGTGGCTCAAACCAAGCTTGTGACGCCTGAACCATTGAACCATTTGACATTCATCACCTTGGAAAGCTGCGCTCTGACTCGAACACCCCAAGAAATGGGCTCAAATCTACCCTGTACGTTTCTACCTTGGCTGTTCCCTAAGGATCTGAGCTAAAGGTTCACCTATCACACCGCTAACATGTCATTTTTCTTGCCAGACGCTGCAGATGCCGACAGGTGATTTTCGAGCTCTCGAGATTAGAGACAAAAGACGTGCTGATCTATCATACAAATAGCCCGTTGAAGCCCGACGAGATTCAAGTCCTACGAGCCCAGTATGAAAAAGAAGGAGAATACGTCGGCGTCCAGACAAAGTTTAACTACGCATGGGTAAAGCTTCGTTTATACAACCGCGATGCTCTCAGCTGAAACTTGTCTTCAGGGTCTGATCAAGTCGTCTGCACGGCATGAGCAGCAAGAGGGGGTCCGTCTACTGTCCGAGATATTCCGGAATGCTCCAGAGCGAAGGCGCGAGTGTCTATATTACTTGGCTCTTGGAAACTACAAATTAGGCAACTACGCGGAAGCAAGACAATACAACGACCTCCTCCTAGATCATGAGCCGGCCAATTTGCAAGCTGGTAGCCTGAGGAGTTTGATTGACGATAAAGTGGCCAAGGAAGGGTTGATGGGCGTTGCAATTTTGAGCGGTGTTGCAATAGCCGCCGGGGTTGTTGGAGGTATGCTGTTCAGAGGTGCGAAGAGAAGGTGAAGATTTGGTTGAGGTGCGACTATCTTTGATGATTGGGTCTTGGCGCAAGGAGGTGGTTGGGAACATCATATATCAATCGGCAGAAGTACCAATAATATGCATCTATTACTATTGGATGAATATCACACGTTGGATGAAGCCGTTTGGTTATTATGATATTATTGATAGGACATATGTTTAGGGCTGACAGAAGTTCAAAGAAAACAACGGAATCGTCAGCATGATATATTCTACCGGTACACACGAGACCTCGTTTGCTCATTTGATCTGTCATCCAGAGCATCAGTCCAAACAAGGAAATTCCCATTTGTGAAGAATGCTTCGTCTTTATCCCCCTACTTACGGAGTATAACAGTTCATGGTATCTAAGAACCGTTGCTGCACCTCATAGCAGCCGTTGACACGGATCATTGTCGCCCCATGCGTCATACTCCGCGCTTCTAGAGTAGGTATTCTAGGTAGGGTTCGCGATTTACCCTCTCCATCAAATACAGCGTCCTGTTCATGAACAAACGCACTACCTACCTTACTCTACTTACTCTACCGCCTCTCAAACATCTATCAATCACCTTCGTCTGGTTATCGAACTTTCTATCATTTCCTCCAAATTACTGCAGTCACTACCCTACTTCAGATATCATCTTAAGTACTGAAAGCGGACACCTCCGCTGCCCGCATAACAAGGCGCACGACAAGGTTATCAAATCACGATCCATCAAGTCAGCCACATAGCTGTATCAGCCTTATCGAGATCTGTCACTTAGCTTTGGCGACTGCATCGAAGGCCAGGATTACTCTTCTGCATCTACTTTGACACCATCAATAGTCATCCACCATGGCCGACAATGGGCAAACCCGGGAGCTGGTGTATTGCCATCAATGTGAGAACAAATGGCATCGGGATGAGCATGGCCTACATTGCCCTCGGTGTCAATCTGATTTTATTGAGGTGGTAAGTTGTGGATCTGTCCATACCTATCAGACTGATTTCGTCCGCACCGTGGGACGACCGTCATGAGCGTTGGATATATAGAGTTGCTAATCACGTATCACAGATTGAAGAGGACCATGATCCGCGAGATACCCATGTCGAAGACCCCGAAGAAGAGAGCCCAGACAACCCCCCTCACCATCCGCCGCATCACCATAATCCCTGGGAGCGGGAAGCGCCAGATCCGGATGAAGATGATATCGAGCACGTAGAATGGAACGCAGGCCCAGGGGTCCACTTCATGCGCACCTCTTTCCGATCATCGTCACCACGTATGAGGCCTGGTGGACCCGATATGAACGACCCCTTCACCCCCATATTCCAAACATTCGCAACAATGCTCGAAGGAGGGACACAACGTCACCAACAAGCACCAGGTGGGCCCCCACACTCCCGCAACACCCCCCACTTCCCGGGTCCCACATATGCTCGCAGAGACCCCTTCATGGACTTCGTTGATCGCAATCACGACCGCTACTACCCACATACGCATGCTAACACCTCCCGTCTTCAAGAAGGGACCGCCCGCCAAGCATTTGGCAGCAGGGCAACAATAACAGGCACGGCCCGCCTTTTACCACGAGACGCAAATAATCCCCAACCCCAAGCTATCCCTGTCGACCAGCTACACGGGTCAGTACCGAATTCCCTCCATGAGCTCCAAGAACTCAATGACCAGATTCACTTACGAACCGATAGGCTCCTCGGCTCTTTGCTGCAGAACATGCACGGCATGCAGCAAGATGGTCGCCCCGGCGCCGGAAACCCCACTCTCGGACCACCGTTCCACCTCTTCGCTCAACTCTTCAATCCAGCGAATGCTGCCCACGGCGACGCGGTGTATACAGAAGAAGCCCTTGATCGCGTAATCTCTCAATTCATGGAAGCACAGAATGGCTCCGCGGCCCCTGGCCCCGCTTCCGCAGCCGCGATTGCGGCTCTACCGAAAACAGAAGCAGACAAAAGCATGATGGGCTCCGACGGTAAAGCCGAATGCTCCGTCTGCATGGACAACGTTGAGATTGGCGACGAAGTCACCGTCTTACCCTGCACCCACTGGTTCCACGGCGAATGTGTTGGCGCCTGGCTGAAAGAGCACGACACCTGCCCGCACTGCCGCCAAGGCATCATGCCCAAAGAACCGGACTCACCAGACCAACCGCGATCGCAAGGCCAGGCTCCGAGAAACAGTCAGGTGCCGTTGAGCCCGGGGACGGAGAACCCGAGATATCATTTCCATTCGGCGACGAGGTCGGGTCCGTCGCACTCTAATAGGGGCCCGGAGACGGGGAGACGGAGGTCTAGTGCGAGGAACGGAGAGGGCGCGAGTGGGAGCAGTGGGAGTAGCGGGGGCGGGATCAGCGGATGGGTGAGGAACCATTTTGGGAGTGAGCGGGGGAGCTGAGATGAGCGAGTGAGAATTCGAGCCAAGAAGAGCTACGCTGCTAAAGGGAAGAAGCGGGCCTTCGAGATACTTTACGAAGCGAGACCCTTGAAGTACAGATTTCGCTTCTGCGGCACTCTCTCCGTTTTGTGTGACATTACGTGCCCCACGTCTTTTGTGGTTCAAACCGCCATCTTCTGTTACCACCCCTACGAGGCGTATTGTTTCTCTACGTATGAAGCTATGTAGCTGCATTGCAGGCGCTTGGGCTAGAATGGGGCGTTATAATTTAGGAGGCACAGTCTGAAGGCCGCCTGGGGAGCGGCAGGGGGATACTTTCATGGACTGTTACTTAGCACATGGGATTTATATTCCATCCGAGAGCTGATGGTGAATCCCTGGTTCTCGAGATTTTTATAGAGGTGTGTGGATGCGTTTGGTGAGCTGGGCTTTGCCGGACACCTGATATGTTTCATCTCCAAGGGAACTCCAACCAAAGAGATCGTTCCTGGACTGAAAACGGCCAATTGCTCTCCCAGCCCGGCGCACAAGCACGCCTCAACAGAGCCTTGACAGAGACAACTCATACTTCGAACCCTCATTATTACTACTATGCACAGCATCTACCCCACGTCCGCACAAAACGCCTCTAGTCTATGTACACATTATCAACATTACCGGCCTAAATCTATACAAAGCCAGAAAACGGGCTCACGCATGCTATGAACAATCCGCTCAAAGCACGTAACAGGAAATGAATCATCTATGATAAGTCCCAGGCAGCGGAGAGCAAGGGGGCAGCTAGGAAGAAGGTCAGAGAAAGTCAATGGTAGGGCTATGGCCGTTTCTTGACATCGCCATCGCCCTCCTCACCTTCGAGTATCTGACTAAGACCCGATAGCGAGAAATTGCTACCAGAGACATGGATAGCAACGAGCCACGCAGAGACGAAGTTGACGAGTTGATGGAGCAGATAAGCGTACGTGACGCCATAGACTGCGGCATAGACGGCGAGGAAGAAGAAGAGGATGTTGGTTATGTAGCGGAAGCTATTTAGGGTAGGGTTAGTAACGCATGCTGTAGGGAGGAGCAGGGGTCACAAGCGGGTGACAGAAGTCATCAGCTGTCCCTGGGAATTTCTCCGGTGACGGAGAGCTAATGACCTTTGCCAAGTTCTGAACAGTGGGGGAGAACTTACTTCGAAGTGAGTCTCGGAACCATCTTCCCACACGTCAACGTCTCAACCAGCATTATAAACGGCATTATCGATAAGACATTATGATGTGATGAAAATGGTGTAAGCCAATGTACCGCGAGGTTGTGTACCCAGACCAGCAGGACAGGTATATTGATTGGTAGGACCCAGAGCATTAGGATCAAAATTGAGTGAGCATAGTTGTAGAAGTTGTAATTAGCACCCGATCGCTGCGGAGGTTAGCCCCTGGATGATAACGTTCAAATTACCAGAGATGGGATGTTTACAGTCTCCCTGACCAACCTCAACGCCCGCGTGCAGGTTGCTAATTGTACTATACAGGCCACCAGATAGGCAAATTGGTGGGGAACGACTGTAGATACTAGGAGGAATAGTACTAGGGTAGTAACAAAACGTCTTCGAGGTGAGCTGGTGGCAAAGGCAGGCACAGTAGTTTTCCTTTCGTCGTCAGGTCTAGCCCAAGCCGGTCTTGCTGTTAGCAGACTGTAGGGTATGTAGAGCAAAAAGGTCAGTCCAAGTGCCGCCCAATTGATCAGAACGCAAAGGCCTGCGCTGATTAAGCCCAAGAGTGGCACAAGAAACCAGAATATAGGGTCCTGGGAACCCAGCAAGAGATCGTTCTTGGTGTAGTCGATCGCAGATTCGGTAGCGTTCCTTCTCCAACTGAAGAAACCAGGCGAGGCAGATCTGGGCGTTGCAGAGCTTGAGATTGCTAATGACATGGCTAGACATGACAGGGCCAACAGAAGTATGGGTAACGAGGACCGAAGACAAAGATCCATGGATTCTGCAAAGGTAATGAAGATGCCTAATATCCTTTAGCTATAAGTCGAGGTAGCAATCGGTCTTATCTTACCACTCTGATCGTAAATATTGAATTGCTTACGAAGAACCAAAGCTATAACGAGCAATGGAAATGCAGCGAAAACCATCCTGTATCGCATCACGAGCTTACCCACACTTCCCGGGATGTCCACTTGTAAGGAGACGTTGATCGACGAGTTACATGTTGGATCTGACCAGAACTGTAGTGAAACCCCATTGGTGGTAGCGTGTTCTCGCAAAGGTGGCGGCATAAATGGAGCAATACCATGCAAGCTGATGTTGGCCTTCTTGAGATTGACAAAATACCTTGACTCATGAGGTTCAACAAGATACTGGCGCATTAAAGGAGTGAAAAGCTCTGCATCATCACCGCAGGCTTGCCTTCCTAAGGTTAAGTGAAAAGCAAGTAGGCTCGAATGAAAAGCGGGAATCTGAACTTCCGTCACCATTGGCCGGTTCGCTGGTAATTTCATATGCATCCCTTGTAACAATAAATGTCGAAGACCGAGATTAGGGCGGATGACACTATTGGTCATATCAATGAATTCAGCAATGACCCAACCAGAGGTCAAATCTGATGCTTTGTCTACCACAGCGACAAATTGGTGTTCTGCAAGATCCTCCAGTTGGTACTGGAGGTAGGAGAAAGGAGGAGTTCGATCATAGGCATGCTTCGACAAACGTGTCGAGGCCGGCAATTTTATGACATCCGGAGCGGCATTTTTACAGGCGAGGCGGGTAGAGCCAGACGTGTCGTCGGACAAGTCCATGTTCATAGAGAACGATGTTGCCGCTTGACCAGCTTGCAATGGGAAGACGCTGCAAAACAAAACTTCTAAATGGCCGTTGCTCCCATGATCCTCGATAGGCAGGTCTGACAAAAGAGTGAATCTCTTCGACCCGGGTATGTCCTGTGCGGGTATTGGAATAAGGTGTGCTTTTGGCTTTCCTGTTCGACCGAAGTCTTTGAGAACAAGCCTCTCGCCCTTCGAGATAATAGAATTTGAATTGTCTTCTAGCGTCAATAAAGTCGTTGGTGCCTTCAACGGTAACATCTTCTCCGCAGTATCTTCCATGCCAGTCAAATACCACTTTTTGAAAATGCGCATACGTTCCGCTCTTGGTTTTGTCTGTCCAAGACGGTGTACATCGATCGTCTCGAGTAAAGACCTGATAATAGGCCTCACTAGCTGTACACACCAGGTCGTCTGAATATGATCCGCGCCTGTCCACATGTTCGGTATAGATGAAGTAAAGACCGTAAATCCATGCGTGCTTGGTACAAGCGACGACAGACTCGAGTAATCCGAAGGCACAACAGTGTCCAAACTTCCCCCGGCAATTGAAATGAGCGTAACATGCCATAGAGGGTTATCGTTTGCCCATTTCTGCGAATATGCTTGTCGCCAATAGTCGTTTATCTGTTTGTACGTGCGAACAATCTCCGCATCGACTGAAACTGGTGGTCGAGCATGCGGTGCAGATATCGTGATAATCGTATTTACCGAGTTGGATTGGTAGTTGGACATAGTAAGCATTGTTCGGGCAGCAATTCCGCCCATGGAATGACCGACTAAGATGACCGAGCTAGGATCAGGCAATCCTGGGTCTCGTTGGGACCGTCGAGGATCGTGGTAAAGGGAGAGAATATACGCCACGGCGTCGTTCAAATACTCGGCTTGATCCAGTAAAGTTTGTCCGTGCAAAGCGGTGAAATCCTCGTTGAAGTCAACGGAAAAGAAATCTATGCTTGTCGCTCCTTCCTTCAAAGCCTTTGGATCATGCTGAATGCTGTTGTAGAAGTATTGAGCAGACTCGGAAGCAAGGGATCTTGCTTGCTTGTAGCTTCCAGCATTGCCAGGTATGAATAGTACAGGAACACCCTTGACCTATTTATTGTAAGCTGATAGCAGCGGCAAGGAAGCGGGGATCTTTTTACCTTTGAATCTTCATCGAAGCCTCCCTCTCGATACAGGTGCAACGAATATTTGCTAGCAAAACGCGTATGTTCGTTATCAAAGTCCGCAAACTTGAAAAATATAGATCGCGTGTAGTACATGTCGCAACCTTTGAAGTCCAGCTGCCGAGTAGCGAAGGCATGGATGATGCAGAGAAGTAGGACCATAGACAGTGCGGTTGCAGACAGCGTCAGCAAGGAGCTTGACCAAGGGCTACGCGTCCGAGACCGCCGTGCCCGTAGTTCTACCATCTTGTTCACGCTTTGCTCGGGGGCCAAGGGCGTTTGCTTTTTCTGAGTCCCTTGTGTGCCAGGGGGAAGTTTCCAGCTATCTGGCAGAACTTGCGCCGCTGCGATTGTTTTCTCCACTTTCCTTCTGTCCAGAGTATCTGAATGCCTGGTCACGTCGTATTTGGCGGAAGTGAAGCTTCTCCTGAGGCCATTGTTTTCCACATACGGAGACTCGGTTGCAATTGCCTCGTCGGTATCATCGTCCTCTTCGGCCGAGCCCGAGGACCTTCTTCGCATTGAATTAAGCAGAAGTCTGCATACCAACAGCCTGATGATACGTTTGTCGTCGGCTGTTGGCCTGCGTGAGGGAGAAGGGGAGAAAGAATGGGGGGTGGAGATATGGTAGGAGGCTGGGCAACGAACGACGTCAGGGATTGGGTGATTGGAGGCGCTAGCAGAAATGCTGGAGCGATTGAAGTCGCCGCTTCCAGCCGGAGAGGGAGGTGGTCCAAGCTTCCCAATTATGTACAGTACCCTACAAACGAATATGGAGTGAAGATTGACTGAACGGCGACCGCCTTCAGATGATGCAGTACGAGTACGAGTAAGTACTACCAAAAGCGATCGTATTGATATTTGACAAAGCTGGCTCGTCTTATGCTTATGCACTGGCTTTACCCGGCAAGGTATCATACGTATCTATGGTCTGCACGCGCACGCAATCTATGTATCTGCAAGACTGCAAGCCCCCTCGCATCCACCATGGCAACGAAATGATTGGATCGTCGCAGACCAATCCACCAATGAAGCTACCTAGCGGGATGTGTTGCTGGGTGCTTGCATCTATTGATTGCGCATCGGGAAAGGGTACACACAATATGCGAGGCTACAGTAAAGCCAGAGACAACATCTGTATTCTAGGTCGCATCCCAGACGACATAGAACAATAGGCGGCAAGCATAACCGGCCGAGGCTTCCCCACCAATTCAAAGACATCATATATTCTATATGTCAAAACATCAAAACATCAAGACATCTCTTTAAAGCCGATTTGACAGGCCTAACACCAAATCGAAGTAGCTGTTCGCTCGCCAGGGCATTTCATTGATGCGAGCCCGTATCTCCTCCATGGCTATCTTATTTCGTTAGACGAGAACCACCTTTTCGAGCTGCGAAAGAAAATCATTGATTTGCCCGAAACGCGGGCTCGGCCAAGAGGATAAAAAGAACGCGCTTTGGGGGGGTGTATCAGCGTTCAGATCAAATTGATGGTTTGGTAGGTAAGGCTGAAATTAGCGGGTCGAAGATTGCCGCTTATTGTTTTATGATTTTTGTCCCCCATGATGCTCCCATGGCAATGATTATCAACTCCGTCCACATGGCAGTAATCCTCAGTACGACTCACGTCCAAATTCTACCATTGTCTCTTCACCCCTCTATCATGCTGGCAACATCCCAGTCCATCGACCCGTCTCATGCCCCTAAGATCGCAACGAGATCCCGACCCCATCAGCAATCCTTCAGCGTCTTAAAACCGCGAGATCGATGCTGAATCCTTTATACGGCTTGCAAAATTGTGAGCACGAACCTGCCATATAAGACGCATATCATGACATCGTAAGCGTAGAGCGAGAGAACAGGCTAAATAGACCTGAGAAGACGAGAGAACTATAGACCTGATCACGTGAGCGGATATCATGAAGCTAAATAGGAGAATGAATATCATAAAGCGAGATTTGGGAAGAGAAAGAGCGTTTCAACATGCCTTATCTTACTGCAAAGAGCAATGTAGAGTAAGCGCGACATGACAATCAATATACATCATAGAAAAATGAACAACGTGAAATACCTCACTCGAGTCGAATGTCAGAAACCTGCCAAGCACCGGAAACGAACCCGCATTCTGCAGACAGTACCGTGTTTCTTACCAGCTATAACCGGGCCCCTTCTAATTAGAGAGCAAGAAAGAGCATAGGCCCCAGTGGACCAAAGAGGATTTAGGGCGCAAGCGGTTCATATGAAAAGCCTCCCATTCGGGAAATTTCAAGGTAGATGGATATTTTTATATAGAGCTCGAATTGAGGACTGCTGATTTTCATTCTCGAAAAGGGAGCATGGTCGCTGTTACCAAGGATCATGAAGGAGCGGTAAGTGAGTTGGGTAAAAAGAGTTGGATTGCTATGGTGAGGTGTGGGTGCGTTGGGGGGTCAAAGTGCGCCAGCTCGTTTCTTGACACCAACCTGGTAAAAGCTCAATCTCTTGACACTCCGACTTCTGGGTATTCGTACGTCTATCCGGTGACACTGATATTACTCAATGTACCACTCTACGTTAATTGTGTAATCGACTCTAAGACACAGCGACAGATTCAAAATCTCATCTTACAGCTCACAACTCAATTGTACGGTACTCAAGAAGTCGCAGCGGACAAGTCCTCATTTTCTCTACACCTATTGAGCAAGCATAGTATGCGTGATACCATTCTCGTTGCGTCGTGCAATATTGCACCGATTTTGCACTATCTTAAAAGACCGTAGTACACATTTATATGGGTCAATTCCCTTTTGGAGAATGATCGAGAGCCTATTTTTCCCAGCGGCCGCTCTGAAGAAGACTCAAGCCCCCCCGATCAATTTCGGATAAGAGCTGAGAATGTCTTCCTCGACTTTTTCCACCTTCATCAATACGGTGTGATAGTATGACGAAGCACTATGTTGCTGTTGCGTGTGCTTCCGGCCGTCAGCGGCCATTAATCTCTCAATTTCTGTAATTTGCTGTGAAATTTCCTATTCTGTATCGTCAACTATGTTTCTCCTTGTCTCGTCTTCCTCCGCCAGGAGCCTCGCCGCATGTGTTGACCATTTCTCCTCCTTGTCCAGCCACTCGACATTAGCCTTTGACACATTTTCAAAAGCCACGTGATGCTTCATGTACCCGTTAGCCTTCTGCAATATATTCCTCACAAAATATTCTCCTGTCGTGAAATCTTCACTACTGGACGGATCTTCTATTGTGTCACTGTCGAGGATCATCTTTTCTCCATCCTGGCTCGCCTAATCTGTAACCACAAGGAGAGTCTTCTGGTGTTTCTCCCCATCCCGCCTTATCTCGATAGCCGATTCTGATACAGCTGATGGAGGAGACGTTGATGGAGTCGGGTAGTATTGCTCTACCCAGACAGCTTCCATGCCCAGAAAGAGGTCGCCATTGCCTATAACCTGTGCGGCGTCCCTGAAGAAATACCGACACTGTTGCATCTGGATCCCGAGTCCCTTCTTGACATCTGGGTCGAGCCCTGGACTGAAAGAGAGTTCGTATAGTGAGCTCATGGCGCCGAGCTCAAATTCGGTATACCGGGGTGTAACTGGATGATGTAGGGAGTGATGATAGAGTTTGAAGAGCTGTCAAGAAGTAAGGGTTCGATGGCGTTTAGAAACGGTCGGTAGTTGTACGCCATGAAGTGTTGCAGTTCCGCATGACTTCTCCAGGCTGCGTGTGCGTGTGAAATCAGTACTGTTGATATTTCTGATACATCGCGAGCGCCTTACTTATCGGTAAATCCACGACCTCCTCGGAGTTGACCCTCGTGCCCCAAATCAGCTCGATCCAGCCTTGCGTCTGGGTGACATATTTCAGGGCGGATTTCCACAATTTACCGTCTGGTGTGACAGGGTCATTATAGGAGACGCTGGATCGGAAGGTAAGATATTGGAGGATGGTAGAGGCTCGCTGCATATCAAGTTGCTATATTCTTGCTGTAAGGTTGTAAGGAAGAATGAGTGAGAAGACGACGAAGCACTGATTGCGAAGAAAAATATGAATATATTATATTATTAAATCTCGTTATATTCTTTAACGACGATAACGAGATTTTATAACATGAACGCGATTAAATGTTAGTATGCTTTAATGTTTCAATTTAATATATGTAAAAATTAATTGAGTAATAAACATTGAAATAAACATGTAACAGCAAATAACAACTGAGCAGAACGAGCAGAGTCTGAGCAGTGAATGACTTAAGTGCCAAGTACTGAGTGAATAGCGTCTGAGCAGAGTAGCTGTAAAGGATAGAGTCAGTTTGTAGGTGGTTGAGGAGGTCATTTCGATGAAGTAAGGTAAGTAGTAGATCGAGCAAATGGCTGAGCAGGTGAAGGGGTAGACCGGCTAAGAGCTCCTAGCAAAAGGTTCCTAGCTGACAGCCGGAATAGGATAATCGACTGGCTGAATGAACAGGTCGATCGATGACGGAAGGATGGGTGCTGCATCGCTAACAGTATGACTGCCTGTCAGGACGACGGTGGCTAGGATTTTGGCGTAGCGGAGGGCTAGGTGCTCGGTGGAGCTAGGTGCTGCAAGCAGCTGGCGGTCAAATATGTAGACTTGACATCTAAATCACCCGGTTGACGCTACCATTTTTTAGGGGAGCTTTGCTGCGACTGGGCCAAAAGGCTGAACCCGCTTGCTAGCTAGACAAACGGCTCCCAATTCCACATACCTTATATAGCTGTCCCATGACAGTAGCGGGATCTTACTAACCCGACTGAGAGGGCAAGCAGTATTCCGTAAGCCACCTTACCTAGGTATTCGTCGCTAGGGGTAGATGTCTGCATAAGGACTGGTCGAGGCTCGCAATACATCGCTACTCCGCTAGATTACTGAAGCTACTGTCATACCCAACCAACCGAGCTCGAAACTCTGCATCAGACAGATGTCACATGGGATCGTTCACGAGCCAACATCATGATAGTATACATACTGACCTGCCCTGGGTGAAGACTTAAAAATTGGCGTCAGTTTGAAAACGACGAAAGCCGTCCTGAACATCGAAACTCCCTTCCATCAAGCTGCGAGGGGCCCAACTCTGATCTGCTCTCGCTGCCTCATATTCGTAAATTGGTCGATCTTGTTGTTTGCCCGTTCCTCCGCTTTCTTCGTTGCCTCAAGCTTTTTAAACCATCCTCTAGCTCCGAACTTGATCTTCGTGATCAGATCAGTGGCCTTACCCTTGGTGATATCTTCGGCCGACAGTTGATTATCCATATCCCGCAATTTGTTTAGAAAAGCAATCTGTCCATACGTTGCTGGTTTTTTTCTCCAATCCTGTTTATGAGACACAAATATCCAAGGAAATCTCTTTGTAGCAAAGGTATCGGCAGCATGAACAGCATCGGATAACGTTGCTGCTTCCGCAAGCATTCGAGGGCGCATCAAGACGTTTTTCTCACTTCCTTCGCTGTCAGGTATCTTATCGGTGAACCAAACACGAAACAGAGAATCTGGAGCCGCAGCGGGCTCAATCCTCAGGAAACTCCCATTCTGGCTGGATAGAATGTACCGGTCTGGCCCTACAAGAACCCAAGCAAGTGGGCTAATGCCTCTGATATGTCGTTCACCCGATGTATCGTCAATAAGGTCGTATACTGAGTCATAATCGGTGAAAGTGATCTTACTTCCTGGTCCAGTGGAAACTTCCGAATGGGTTGAAGAGCCATCTGCTGCACGCTGCTCGCGACACTTCTCGAGCTCCTTACGTTCTCGGAGCAGATCGAGCTCTTCGACATTGGCCTCTTTAACTAGTTCCGCAGGATCAAGGCCGAAAAGGGTCGGCGTGGTGACAATTCCCGCTTCGAGTGAGGCTACCATATCAATGACATGGCAGTTGGATTTTCCAGGATGCAGACGCATGCCTCGACCAATCATTTGGATCAGCAAATTGCGTGACCTCGTGGGTCTCGCAAGTAAGACGCAGTCAATATTTGGGATGTCAGTACCTTCGGTAAAAACACCGCAATTGACAAGCACAGGAAACTCTTGGTTCTTGAAGGCGTCAAGCCTTTCGCTACGGACCTGTTTCAGAGTGTCGCCAGTGACAAATTGGGCTGGAATACCGTGTTTCCGAAACATAGCAGTGAGATCCGAGACATGTGCAAGATCGACACAGAAGGCAAGTGTAGACTTTCGACTGCTAGCTCGAGAGAGCCAGGCACGCACTGTGATATCATTTGTTTCGTTCGTGTTGACTGCTCTAGAAAGATGCCCCAGTGCGAAGTCGCCGCTAGCTGCTTTTTTCACCCCCGAAATATTTGCTTTCGATTGCACAGTAGTGAAGATGACATCTGAAAGCCATTTTTCGCCGATCATGTCCACATAGTCCCTTTGTCCGTTTAGCATAGCCACTGTAACAACGACTCTACTACGGGAACTTACTTGTGATAAACAATATGGTCGATGGCATCACTGAGCCTCAACCCGTCAAACCGAGATAGTGTAGCTGACACGCCAACTAGTGCCGGGCTGTTCTCGAAAGTGGCACTATCCACCAAGCCAAAATGTCGGAGCGTCTCCATGTAGCCTGGAGCAACTATATGATGTGCTTCGTCCACCAGTACGAGCTTGAAACTCTCCGGATTAAACTTCGATATCCGACCCTGGGAAGTTATGCTGCGAACTGATGCGATGGTAATGTCTGCTGCGCCTGAAGCGTGGAGGTTGCCCATTTCGATCTCGATGGACTTGGTTGGGTAGGCGTTGGAGCAGTGTCGAGCTGCTTGCTCCACAAGCTCGCGTCGATGCACAAGGATGAGGGTTTGATTAGCTCCATTTTTAGGAGATTGGATACGGTCAATAAGCTGAGTGAAAATGACCTGCTATCAGTTCAGCATAGTCCTATAGAATCGACCAGCCATCTTACAGTCTTGCCGCTACCAGTCGCCAATGATATCCCGAGTCTTTTATAACCTCTATTTAGATACGTAAGGACAGATTGAACGCACTCCTCTTGGTATTCTCGAAGTCGTACTACGGTACGATTGGCTGGCTCCGGAACTTGACTTGCAGTAGTACGAGGAGCTTCGGTGGCCAGCCAGCGTACAGATTTCGAACGTAGTATGGAGCGGTTAAAGCTGAAATACCTAGACAAGCTTCGAGAAGCTCGTTGCATGCCTCACTTCATGTTGGTTGAAGCAAAGGAGCTGCGTCGATGATGCGCGCCTGAACGTTAGCTTGACACTAGCAATATGTTGTCCACGTTAAATGACTAGAGTAGAATACCGTAATCGCACTAAAGGTATTCCGTACCTACACCTTCACATTGACTTGGACACAGGCGTTTGAGTCATGCTGCGTAACGCAGTTGTTGCCTCGACCATTGCTTCCTGAAGCATCGAAAACTCTTTTTGAAAAATATGTCATGGAAGTTTACTTCAGATCGAGGGTATACTGTTGATGTTGCACCATAGGAGAGGTCCTTAAGCGTTTAGAGATGGCATCGAAAATGCAATGATTATTCTGATCAAGTACACTTTGTTATGGATGGAACCACAGTCGCATCGATGTTACCAGAAGAAATTGGTGTGCCTAAGGTTAAGGGAGTAAATGACGCACACAGAGCAAACTCCATATCAAGTCAAGACGCTTCTCATGCCAGGTCAACTGATTCGGAGTCATCTTCGTTTGAACCTGACAAGAAAGGACGCTCTGAAGGATCCAAGAAGAAGCGCAAGACTGACGATGAAAGGACACCTAGATCTCGGTTAAAGCGTCTAAGAGGTTTCTACAACGACGACTATCGCTGCTTACTCAACGACACACTAGGTGAGATCGGAAAGGAGGCCGCTTCGGGCAAGCTTAAGGCTTTGAGGGGAAGCCAGATTGGTATCACAGTATGGAGTCGAAAAGAGAAAGAGATATTCTTTAGCGCCCTCGCTACAAAGAATAGAGGTGATATTTCAGGCATTGCTGCGATAGTTGGCTCTAAAAATGAGCTTGAAGTGCATGTCTACATTCAGCTGCTCCAAAAAGCTATAATGGAACATCATCTCTACGATCGTCGCCAGCAGTTGTTAGGCCAATCTGACATACCTGGGGCTTTTGAAATAAGTAAAGATTGCTGCGATGCTCTCGATCTGGCTGCAGACGCTCTCGGTGTGCTACAGGAGAAGAAAGAGCAAGAGTTGGAGATGGAAAAGTACGGCGAGCTTGGATTGCTGAATGCAGGATATGCTCAGTGGGTAGAAGACCACTTATATGACGGTGAATATGATGAAAGTGAGAAACCACAGGTTTCATTTGCCGCTGAAATTTTGAATTTAAAATCCCACCTCACGCTATCAGCACGGCTTTTCATGAATTCAACTGACCCAGAGTATAACTGGCGTTCTTATTCAGACAGAGCTGGAAGCCCGTCTATTTTGCATACAGCTTTTACGGATATCCAGAATATAGCAATCAGCGTCACAAGACGATTGATTCAGTCGTCGCTATTCTTTGCAATGTCAAGGTTGAGAGCTACCGGGTCGTCAAATTACATGCATCGGCAGCTCGTCAGACGTCGAGATGTCACCACCGCACTCAATGTTTTAGGCATGAAGCACGATGCTGGAAGTTATTGGGTTGGAGTTGCAAAAAGGTGTAAATTAGATGTCTATGAGGATCTTAAGCCCAAGACTGCTAAAGGCAAGAAACTAAGCTATGCAGAGGTTGAGAAGAGACTGGGTCAACCTTGCAAGTATAAAAATAGGAGTGATACCGCTACTCCACAAGAGAATGATCCTTCCTCTCCAGCTTCATTACATGAAAACGATCTATCAATGTCGGACTACCCGTCTGAAGGTAATACCAATATTACAGCCTCACCTTACGATTCCGACCTCTCCCTGGAGAGCCGTAAAAATCACGCTTCCACACAAAAGCGCTTAGAAAAAGCACAAGTTACGTACTCCGAAGCTCTCGATCTTCAAGCCAGTCAGTACGAAGAGAAACGCCTATGGCAATTGCTAGGACAGGAACCTCCAGAAGATCACAAGCTTGAAGAGACAAAGCTGCCAAAGAAGCCGGGAGCTGAGCGCAGGAGCAAGGAAGATCTGGATGATTGGAGGTCTTGGGTAGACTACGTTGGGCAGTGGGAAGCTCATGACAAGCCCGTGTCTGCAAGCGATTTCGCTGCAAATCGAAGGATAGCTGGGGGTATGGAGCCTTTCTCTGCATCTGTGGAGCAAGTGTGGAGACCAAGACTGGCGGGTGTGAGCGATAATGATGATGATGGCAGTTCTGACGACAAGGCGATGCTGGAGGTTGGGAATGGGAGCGACTTTTCCGACGATGCGCACGACATATTGCCGACGACCAACCTTGAGGACCATTATGGAGAACTAGCGGCTGAGCTCAAGGATCAAAATGATGGCTCTGATGAGAGCGGTGATTCTAATAGCAAGGATGAGCATGAGCATGAGGAAGCCGACGAAGACTAAGACAAATTTGACTTGGATTGGAAACTCAGAACCTGTGTCAGAGGCAGAAGACGAGGATTGCGCAACTTCCAGCACCAGAGAGCAGGAGAACCTCAATGCCAGCGATGGCGGTGTGGGTAGTTATGCTGAGAGCCATGTAGATGGCTCCACAGATGAATAGGCGTTGTCTGGTGAGGTCCGTTGAATTGAAGCCCTTCGCTCGTGAAATCTTGAGCGTACGTAGCTGAGCTTTCATTTTTGGCTTGTAGACAGCAAACGAAAAACACTGACTAAATGTAGAATACTTCTATCTAGAGAATCGATAGAACCCCTATTCTATCAAAACAAGCGATTGACTTGTTAAGTAGACAGGATGATTGATGCCCAGTATATCTTCCCAACACCTTGCGCACAGGGCACAGGCAATTACTAACGCCTCAAAGATAATACAGCCGCTCATTTAGCATTGACACCTCACATCTCATAATTCCTGTATCCAGCCACCCCAACACTCAGCGGCTGCACCCCATCCGTCCCCATCTCCTGCACCTCCTGGAATCCAAACTTCTCTCCTCTCCCACTTGCCACCTCTTGCATCATCCTTTGCCCCTCTTCTCCACCTCTCAGACTTGCATCCTTGAACGCCTCTTGCATTTCTCCCATCCTCTTCCTAAACGCCAAACGATTCAGAAACAACTGCTGTCTCCCGCGCTCAAGCTCCCGTCGCTCAGCTTGCAGCACCGCTTCCATTTCCGAAAACTGCTGGAGCTTGAGCTCCAGTTTTTGGAGAGAGGTGTTTACGGCGCTCGAGACAAGGCGGGTCATTTCACGTTCTTCGTTTGAAGCAAGGGCAGCAGCGCGGGCGGCGGAGGCGGCCATGGCGACGGCGGGAAGGGAGGTAGTGCCGTCGCGTTTGTCATCTGGGATAGCGACTTGATTGTTGTCGTGAGGTTGGGGGCTCCCAGCGGTGTCGATGTCCATGGAGTCTTCTGTCTTCATCGCATCCTTATCTTTGTTCTTACTTCCCGGGTCTCCACCGACGCCGTTCTCAAGCCGGTTGCGAAGGCTTCTGCGCATTTCGTCGACAGAGCGGCCCGCCGCTGCTGCGGCAATACCGGGCTCGCTCATGCCGGCGAGAAAACCTACAACTGACATTACTGGGTTATCGGCTTGCGTGAAAGGCACTCGCCCCTGGTCTAGAGTTCCGTAGCTGACATTACCATACGGATCACTTTCGAGGTACTTATCCTCGATTTCTAGCTGTAGAAATTTAACCACGCACTCTTCTCGCGTTCGGGTTTTGACATGATCAGCAACTTTGTTCCAGTCATCATCTTCGACTTCTAAGGCTTCGAGGAGTAGAAGAAGCTCAGCGTCTGTCCAAGGTGCATCGCGGTCTGGCACGGCTGTGTAATTAGGGTCTTCAAGCTTTACGAAATCCAAAGAGCTGAGATCGCCATATCGAGCCGATAAGTAGCATTGAGGGCAAAGATCGTAATCGACTTTTGCAGGAACAGTATTGGCTGCTGCAGCAGATGCGGACCTTGTAAAGTGGTAGCGGAGTCGGGTGCAGTCAATACCGCAAGAGGAACAATTTATAGACTTCTTTGGCTCCTTCGCGATGTCCTCAAGCGTCTTCGTGGCGGATTCTGCAGATGCAGTCCCATTCAAACCAGCGTCTTCGCCGTTGGATTGCCTCTCATTTGTTCCAGCTGTTAAATCCTTGCCCTTGGTGTCATAAAAGTTCCGCCGTATTTCCAGGTTGAGGCGGCGCTGTTCCGCCTCTGGGGCACTCTTGTAGTGCTCGAGCAAGTTGTGGGTTTGCTTATTTTCTTTGCCCGGCATTATTTCGGACTTGAGAGAGGGCGAAAATACTTGGAGGCCCCGAGGTGTATCAGCAAAGAACCGGAAATGTCCTGTAAAAGGGGGCCCGATTGCAGAGGGTCGGCTGTCTGGATCAATCTGTGGGGGTGTGTATTAGAAATCATTTTTGAAACCACCGAGGGGCAGCGTTTACCTGATAGTTGATCAAGCCCCATTGCTCGAGGAATGCGTGGACTCTCATTATAGCACATACATCTCCGGCAAGGTTTCGCCTGCAGGCGGTGACTGTGAGATATTCCTGAGGGTTGAGCCGATAGGTATTGATCATGAAGTCACGATAGTCCTTGTATACCGCCCATGTTTTACTTCGATTTCGATTATTGAAGAACTCAGGAAGAGCTCTCTTCTCTTTTTCGTCGATTTTGTGCATATCGAACCATGTGCTATAGCTTGGGAGGATGATTGCATGTGCTTGTGTCATAAGATGGGAACGCGCTGAAGATTCAAGTGCACCTTTTGTTGGAATGGGCTGTCCATCGGCGGTACTATCTGCGGCCTGTTGAGAGTTTCGCTCGCCAAGAGCATCCTTTTCAGGGCTGCCACCATCCTTCTGAATCTCTTCTCCTGTCCCCGCCATCTCCTCGTCTTCCCTATCATCATCTTCATCCACTGGTCTTGGCGCATTGGGAGCATCTAAAGGATTATCTGATATCGCTGCAGGTATGAGATCTAAAGCTTTTTCTGTTTGTTCACCCACGAGAGCGGCGTCCATGTTCTGAGGCGTTTCTGTGTTCAAAGTCAGTACACAGTAATATAATCGATTGATATTGAAGGAATTGCGTAAGCACATCATACGAAGGAGGTTTACCTGTATTATTTCCAGTTGTTTCCAAGTTGGGGTCACTGATAGCTTCAACACTTCGTGATTGTGGAGCCTGTTGCAAACGGCTGGGTTCAGTAGAACCCACTGGAGCAGGCGAGTCGCCAAAGTCGATAGAACTATCTTCCATCTTCAATAGATCGCTATACCCAATGGTAGTGTAAGAAGTCGAGAAAAGCGTTCTTCGATCTTTCGTTCCTGCCGATGAAGATGCGTATGGCGCTGCGCCTAGCAGAGGCGCATCAGTATAATCGACGCGAGGAAGCCACCCAAGACTGGCACGGCGTAACCCGAGTGTTAGCGGGAACCTCAGCTGGGAAAGTAGACTTTACCTTTTGTTAAGGTAAGGGAGTTGATGTCTTTTTGGAGACCCGCGAACTTCGAAATTGGTACATGTTTACTTAGTCATCACGCGGGCTCGTGGTTCTACGGGAGACCACATCTACGTTGGGTGTCACCTTACTTTCACGATGGCAAATTGCCCGACTAAGCTCTTTCTAACATACTTAGAGGTGGTCTGTCACGCCATCCATGGACTATAATTGAACTCAATTCGTCTTCAAATATTCTTCGCTTGAGACTCATAGTGACTGATTAATTTCGCGATTTTCAAGCATGATACTCCATGGCACGCGAGGAACTTTGTTGCGGCAAGCACAGAATTGCCTTCGATCTCCACATTCGCCCTTTCAGTCAACACTTTCCCGTTCTCTTAGCTCTCTAGCAATCCTCGAACAAAGAGATGGAAAGTTACAGAATGCCTCGCTCAGTGCTGTCACCGCCGCCCAGAAGCTTGGGGGCTCCATTACTGGTTTCATCGCGGGTAGTGGTGTGAAGTCTGTGGCGGAGGAGGCGGCAAAGGTCAACGGGTTGGATAAAATAATTATGATAGAGAATGGTGCATACGATAAAGTAGGACCATCTCCTGCTGGGCATATCAGGTTTCCTCACGATTTGACAATCAGCCATAGGGTCTTCCGGAAAATTATGCCCCTCTGCTTGTTGAGAACATTAAGAAAGGAGGATTTACACATGTCCTGGCTGGGCACTCGGCCTTTGGCAAGAACTTGATGCCACGAGTAGCAGCCGTTTTGGACGTACAGCAGGTTTCGGATATCATAGCTATTGAGAGCGAGGATAGTATGCTTCTCAATCCCTTGTTCTTGAACTGGAAGCCTGCGTTAACCTTTTCAGCGTTCGTGCGCCCTATATATGCTGGCAACGCAATTCTCACGGTACAGTCAACGGATTCTATCAAGATCGTGACTATACGTGGCACGGCTTTTGCTGCAGCAGAAGCCGGGGTTGGTTCTGCGGAGATCACCGAAGGGGTCGACCCAAAGGTCAAATCTCCTACTGAATGGGTCTCAGAGGACCTTGCGAAGTCAGATCGACCTGACCTTGCTACCGCGAGTAAAGTAGTCTCCGGCGGTCGTGGTCTTAAATCGAAAGAACAGTTCGAAGAACTCATACCGCCCCTGGCGGACGCTTTAGGGGCAGCAATCGGCGCCTCAAGAGCAGCCGTTGACAGCGGCTTTGCGGACAACAGCTTGCAAGTCGGACAGACAGGCAAGAACGTAGCCCCCCAACTTTACCTTTGCGCCGGTATCTCGGGGGCAATTCAGCATCTAGCGGGCATGAAAGACAGCAAAGTTATCGCTGCGATAAATAAAGACGCCGACGCTCCGATCTTCCAGGTCGCTGATGTTGGACTTGTGGGCGATCTATTTGAGATCGTTCCAGAGATGACAACCAAGCTTAAATTATAGTAGAGCAATTTTCGACTTTTCATGTATATACGTTAGGATGAAGATTTACATATTGGCTCGTACACGATCCTGTCCTCTCATGACCTAGGTTGGGCGCATCAGCGATCCAAGCCCGTCCTGCAACGTTTCAAAATTATTGATCGCTCTTCCACAGACCACAACCCGCCCGGGCAGTGGTGGCGGGCCCAGTGCGAGGGTGGAGCCAACAGTTTCTTGTGTTTGTAGCCCCTTCGCAGTGAGTTCTCTCCACTTTCTTCAATTATGTCTGTCTTGGCCCTGATTAACGGCGACGTACTTGAGACGAATCCTTTGGCGCTGTTACCGGATGATGCAGTCGGTGATCTGCTCATCTCAATCCTCCGTTCATGTTTCCTTTCAACCATTACCACTTGATACCTTAATCGGATATCTCACATGTTACAACACTAGCAATGACGTGTGTCTGTTTCTCTCGACACGTCACCCGACCTTATCTCCCCCGTCCATGTGTGTCCGAGGCGACGCTCGAGATAGCTTACCCCACACTCTATGCTTTAATTCTTTTTTTCCACCGTTAACGGCCAGAGGACGCAACAATGGAATTGGCAAGCCACTACTACCCTACGCGAAAATGATACAGCCGAACCAATGTCCCGAAATAAACACAAAAGCAAGAGCGTGTCAAACTCCTATTACTTGTTTGGGAGCACGCTGTACTAGTGAGCCCTTATCTGTTGAGACCGCTCCGTCTCGTGCATATAGCGCCACGTCTGAATGTTCGGCCAGACGTTCGAGACGATGCAACAAGCCCAGCTTGAGCTGCTTACTGTGTACCCAGAAGAAGACCAAAGTGAGGGCTGTTGTACAAGGCTAGACAGTTGTACTGACTCAAGAGCACAGTGTGACCGCGCAGGACCAACGTAGGTCAACTGAGCCCTACAGCCATTGTGTGGCTACCTTTTCTTATGCTTCTCTTAGCTGTCTAGCGTGTGGAAGACGAAGATCAAGATGTTGCTACTCAGATCATGCTACATGATAAAGTCAGACCTTGCATCCGTCCCGTGGATGATCGCTGACCCAAAGCAGGGAGAGGCATCGACCTCGCGGCATTGAAAGCTCCATGACGAAACCTAAACCGAGCACTGCAGTAGCTCCGGCTCATACCATGTCTTTTATAGACGTGTACTTACTCTCACTCTGAGTTACTACTGACGATGAATAGAAGCAAGATAGCAGTAGACCAATTATACGAAGTTCGTCCCTGGCATCAAATGCGTCTACCGACACACTGCTCTCCAATATCCCATTCTCTCATCCCAGCGCTTCCAACGTATTCAAAGCGGAATACCCTTTCGGGAATCTCCCCTTTAGTTTACTTGGTCGTTTTCTCTACTAAGAATGTGTCAGGAATTGGTGGACTCAAAAAGGCGGAATTGCCGGAGTTATTGTAGTTCTCCCGAACAAGGAGCAGGCTGACATTTAAGACTCTCTTAATCTCAGCCGCTATTCGTTACGGCATTCTGGGATTTCGGATAGTGCCACAACAATCATACCTTCCATGCTATCCCCAAGCATTCCCGCAATCACCAATGATGGAAGACTATTGGACCGTATCGTCACATTGAAGACGTACTAAAGCCTTCTCAGTCTCATTGACAAGAATTTCGACGCTATCGACCCTGTCTATCCCATGATTCACCACGAAATGGTTCATCGTTAGTACGATGAGTTTTGGTCTTTGAGCCTTGAAGGAAGGAATAACGTAGATAGATCACTCATCGCTCTAATGTTCGTGATCCTCGCTATGGGTACGCAACTTCTGCGGTAATACCGTCGTTGACGAGAAGGAGCAACAGGCCGAATTTTGGGGTAAGCCTTTTCAATTTCGGTACATATTGTACTGGCTTATTGAAATTACTTGGTGTCAGCATCCCGTCAAGCTCTCCAAATAACCTGCTATGTCAGCGCCCCTTCACTACGAGCCATTCAAACCATGCTCCTCATAAATTACTTCCTCATGAATGACGACCACCCTTCCGACGCCTGGGCATTCTCAGGTATTATCGTCCGCCAAACCTACGCTTTAGGCCTCAACCGCGACCCATCGAAAGTTGTCCCAGACGCTGGTGCCTTTGAGATGCAGCAGCGGAGAAAATCCTGGCAGGCAGTCTTCATGCAAGACACGTTCTTCACAGTCATTCTTGAGCTTCCTCCCACCGCCTATCAGTACGGTGTGAGAATCGAAGACTTGGCTGAGGAGGGTGACACCATAGCCTTTTCGGGCGGTACGGACATTTCTTACATTTGTAGCATGTAGATCGTTGCCAGCACCGTACAAAGCAATATATCCAGGCCGCGCTCCCTTAGCGCCCTATTTAAATGCGCCTCGTTGTTCGAACGCAGCGAACTCGTCTCGTCGTTTAATCGTCTTTACACTTCTCTTCCCCTCCCATTCCAAAGCTTTCAGAAGCCTCGGTCTGTGACCTCGTGCGCCGTAGCCGGAGACTGACAAGGCAAACGTTGTCCTGAATAGCAACTACTTTCTTTGCTTGATGCTTATCTATGCGGACCAAAACGAGGAGGTATCTGTGGATGTGAAGGGCATGTTGGAAGCGGCGCATACGGCCGTTAATGCCTATTTCTTGCTGCGTAAGCTGCTTGAGGAGGAGGCGAGGATATGGTATCACGCTCAGCATAGGGCTTTCATTGAAACGGTAAGGCTCCCCGCTCCCCCACTCGCCTAGTCATTTCTCTGGTCCGGCAAAGGAGCGGCCATACTTGGAACCAGGCGTCAAATCGTCGGAGAAAGGCAAACATCACACCTTCGGACCTCCAAAGCTAATGCTCTTCTACAATAAAGCGTATCGTAGCCAAAGTTATAAAAGCCAGACCCAAAACTTCATCAATGGATCCGATGTACGTGCTAGCAAAGACGGATGTCCTTCCGATGATTGGGATTCTGCAGTTGAGCACCGATTTGGATGGCGTTGCTGTAACGAGGGTGGCAGAATTGAGCAAATATATCTAAGTTATGGGGTGGGGATCATTGACTCTGTATCGATTTGCTCTTGCTTTAATGTTTGGATAGATGATGATAGGTTTACGGCCTAAATGACATGCTCGATGTTGATGAATAATACGCAGTAGACCCATCCAACAAAACAACTGCTGCGTTGAGTAGAGCTACTTTAGAAAATTACTTGTCGCATATTTCAAACGAGGGAGTCTCATTCAGTTATCATTCCTACAATCCTCTAGCTTAGTATCTCACTAGTCCTCGTGTGACCGGTACACAATATAATGCATTGGCAAAGGAGGCACTTCTGCTAAATCCAAGCAATGACCACAGTTATCTGGATGAGAGGGATTTGTATCGCGCTGATAGAAGGATCGTACACAATGGCAAGGTTGAAGAAACAGAGCGAGGTTCAAGAAGACGCGAAAGTGCTAATACCTGCGCTGGTAGATAAAGACAAAGGGTATGATGCTTGCTGTAGAACGTACCACCGACTGCAGAAGAAGGGAGCTATCCGACGACTGTGGAGATGTGGTCTCTGAAGCTTGAAGCCCTCAGATCAATGTTTGAGGGAGTAAGACTGGTCAAGAGAACGGCAGGGACGCCCCATCAGCCAAGTCCTGAAGTAGTCAACTCGACACATCACCGCAGTGTCATGACGTCCAGCCTGCCAGGACTTGGTTGTCTTAAAACCACATATTCAAGACCCGAGAGGTATATCTACTACTATATGCCTTGTGAATATATTTCAGCCAAATGTTGGAAGATTCAACACTGATAAGTACAATGAATAAACTCAACTTTGAGAACCCAATGGCATCCAATGAGACGCTCATACTCATACTCTTGCAGCAGGAACACCGCTCCTTATGTTTAATTCGATTTCGGTTTCGCCTCCGACATACTCGAATGCTTTCTCCTCTTCTTCATATGCTGTGGAATCTGCTTCTTCATATATCGATCTAGACTCTCGCAAAGACGATCAAGCACCCATTCGCTCTCGCTCCCGTGCGCCAACATCGGACTATCCTCCCCGATCCAATCCCACTCTATCAGCCCCAGCTCCTCCTCCTCCTCTTCCAGCTCACTCTTTTGCATGCGGCTAAATCGTATCAGATGTGTGAACTCCGCCCATTCCTCGTAGGTATACTTGCGGGGTGGAGAGGCGCGGAGATCATTGGCAACTTCACGAATAGCGAGAGCAAGTTTGCGGGCGATGGCGTGCTCGTCGAGCTTGTTAAGTCCGGCGACATCTTCCAGGGTTGGGGGAGTGTAATTGGCTACGCCTTCGTCCACGGGACCGGTGGGAAAGCCTTCGGCCACTCGTCTTGTAGCGGCAGCTTTGGTGGCTCTGTTTTGGAGCCACTCCAAAAGCCATGGGTGTTTTTCAAGGAAGGCGCGCCGGAGGCCCGCTTTAGGCAGGACGGTCCAATCGGCTATAGTGAAGGTGCCGCGCTTGAAGCTGGCGATGACGGTGTCGCCCATGTCTGAGATCAAGATCGTCATTGTTGGTACGGCTAGGAGGGACCAAACGATGAAGAAGGGTTTGCCGGCATTGCTGGTTGGACTCAGGTCTCCATAGCCGATGGTAAGTAGGGAGACGTAGCAGAAATAAAGGGCCTCGAAGTAGGTCAGCCCTTGAGATTTCTGTTCAGCTTGCCAAAAGCCGACCGCTCCTGCACACCAGAGCAGGCCGAAAGCAATGACAGACATAGCCAGCGCATAGTATCGCTTAAAACTGATGGTGCTTCGTTGAATACCTCTCATGGCGTCGAAGCGATCCTTTTCCTCTCTCATCAGAACTAATTTTGGGTTCGAGGACCCAACACGCCGGAGCCTCGACGAGAAGGTGTTGCTTCTGGATTCCGAAGTAAGCCGACGTTGGGATCCAGAGCGTTCCACTTCCTTAGGCTCGAAGGTAATGGAGCGAGCTTTTGGACCAAAAGGTTCTGATATAATCGGTCGGCTCCCGCGTATGATAGCCTTGTTCAAGGATTTCTGGCGTTCCGCAAGTTCAAATGAACTGGTGACGGACCTTTCCATTGTCCGGACCCTTCGCCGTTCAACATGCGACCTTACGACATTATCCCTACTCAACTCCTTCGCGAATTGGCGGATGCTGCTGACCATCAAACCAAGAATTACAATTCCACCCACCGAATATGGGAACACCAGTCCTCTTCCAAGATCATTGACGGGATGAAGATCACCGAAACCAACAGTGAGTATTGTAACATCGCAGAAGTATAACGCATCAACGAATGTCCAACCCGATACCCTTGCAAAGACCCCCCCTCCGCCTGCAAGCCAGATGAAGAACATCATCGTTTGCAGAATCAAGTTTCTTTGCTCTTCTGAGAGCTCAAAATGTTGAGGATAATGACCAAGAAAGTATCCGAGCATGTTGACCATAAGCAGCGTAGAGGACACGAGGTAGAGCGATGCAGCTATGATCGCATGCCAAAAGCCCTGTGAGTACGTCTGCTGGGGCCGGACAGGAGGGACGAATTCATTGACCGATATTATGATAGCAATAAGCTGACAGGGAGTTTCTGTCAGTTGAATGTTCTTGTAAAGGTATGTGAAGGAAGATTGTTAGCAATGCTCGCAAGGTTATCTATATTGCTATTGAGAGATAGGTTGACTGGATGTAGGCGGAGAGACTCCGTATTCACACTGTGACCTGCGACCTGGCTGATAACACAGGTTTCCTTCGAAGTAGGGCGAAGTTGAATGATATTCCATAGGGAAGGAAAGAGTGTTTTAACTTATTCGACAACTTGAAGAAATAGGAGCCGTTTCTGATCGACCAAAGAACAATAGGAAAATGTGCAATACTACTAACGGACTAGCAAGAGATATCGAATAAAGATAATGATGGCTAGTTTGACACGGAAAGCCACTTACTATGCCCGTAGCAAGATACCAGAGTACAATTGTCATAGGCAGAGCAACGATATAGCGTATTCGTCTGGTGAAATTGAAGAGTAGAAATATATTGCCAACAAAGCCGCACACCAGAGAAGCTGCGTTGAGAGCGATGCACCAATGAGGATCAGGAAAGCCAACAGAACGTGAATCTTGCCCAGGATAGGCCGGATCGTAGTTATTTCTCCACGAAGTAATAAGGGCAGCAATGGACATAACATTGGCAAGAGGACCCGACGTCGCAGCCAAGAGTGGTATTGCGGTAGAGGCAAACCACCAATCCTTTCCAAGATCATCGAGCTCAGGCCTCATACGGAATTTCCATAACTGTTTGACCTGTATAGATGCCAGTTCGGCCGGACTGTCGACCTTATCGAGCGTGGAATGCGGCGTTGCTAATGTTGCGCCGTTTGCAGTGCCGGCACTGCTGGGTGGTGATTCAAAGCCATCCATCGCTAATGCTCATGAACTTCGTATAGTACAGTTCTATGTCATTCCTTCCCTTACCCCAGGATGCTGGAGCAAGACGAAACGTATGAAGAGTGTCTCGCCGGACGGTGGGCCTCTGGTGGATTCGATTGGTTTCGGAAGGCTCATGCTGAGATCTCGGGAGTTGGTAAGTTGTCCGAATATCTGCTTGACTCTGGGGATCCTGTCCGCTTTGGACCTTTGATCTATAGGCGCGTGTACGGCCTGTCGGAGTGGGACGTTATCGATCATTGCTTTTGGTGGCTAACCTAGCAGCGGAGATTTTAGCGGGACGGGAGTTTCGAGTGGCGACCCAATAGGGAGTGCTCTGCGCAAAGACACAGATGAAATGTTTGTTCTATCTTATCAATGCAATCACAGAGATCGAGGTCTGCAAGATCCAAGCTCTGAAGCAACCTGAGGTCTGTAGTACAAAGTTGGTGTCTTAAAAGGCTAAATTTCTATGTCAAAGACCCAACCATTCCCTTCGTTTGCTTGGCATACCAATCAGATTGTTTCCACCATATAACCACACCCCTAAAGTCGCAGACCAGGGCTTCACCATCTCTAGACCCACAACAAACGTCTCTCCGAGGTAAGCGACAACTTGTCGATCTTAAAGTAGTCGTGAGAAAATATCATCACTGGGGTTGTCTCAAGCTTTTGTTCCTGCTTCACTGTTTTCCCAAAACATTCCAGACCTTCCATATCCAAGAGAGCTGCGGCCAAAGAAACCAAGCTTGCTGTAACAGATAAGATCATGGCGCACCATAATTACACGTCGGTTCCTATCTGGATTCAAAGCTCTCTGACGGGGTTCCTCTTCACTCATATCCAGCTTTTCAATTCATGCCTCGAAAACTTTGGAGACCCTCGGAAGGCACAGCACTTGAACGAGATAGCCCATTGTGATTTTGTACAGGTGATATGAAAAACCGTCCGTCCAACCCGACTGGCACCTATGTACGAATTCTCCTGCGGTATCTGTGCTTACGCTGCATAGTGCTTCAATCTACCCCGCGAACATTGGCTGATTTCCTTGATCCAATGTGTCTGGGGTCACTAGTGCCCCTCCCAACTCAAAAGCCTTATGTGGCTGGCCTGTCCTTGAAGCGAAATTTGATGAGGTACGGTCTTCGGAGGTTGAATCCTTTGGGTGTGACTTCCCATATAATTGGTTGTCTTAATAGCCATTAGAGAGTATTCCAGCCAAAGATGCCATACCAGCGGGGATCACCGAGCATCGCACAGCTGGCCATTTTCATGATCGTGATAAGCACATCCGCCTTCCTCGGTAGGATCTTGGAAAAGCTTTGTTCCTGCACCTTCCCTGATGGCATTTACGACATCAACAGCAAAATCTGAATTTGCTTCGAAGCATGATCTGTACATTTCTGCATCACTCTCGCTCTCGGGGTCCATGATCTGTCGCGCCGCAATTTTACTTACAAGTCTCCGAAACGGCGAAGAAGGTGGCGTATTAGCGTAGACTGGCTGGATCTCCTCTGGGCCAGGAACTAATCCAGCTTCGAAGCAGCCTTTCCTGAATTGATCGATCGCGGAATTCTTGAGCTGAGGCAGCTTGATCTTATCACACAAGATGTACAACTTCTGGCAAGCATCCGCATAATCCCACTTCTTCTCCATCGGCATGTCACTAACATCATCTATCTTACCCTGGTACAGCCATTTCACGAGTAACTCGAACGCTTTTGGATCGTCGTCTAGAAGCTCGAGCTTGCCAGCTCCTTCCTTCTTGTTCTCTTCCGCGAGGTGGTCTTCGAAGTAGCTCGAATGATGGCACAAAAGATTGGAATGCAGAGACCAGTGACGCTTGGACTTGCCGACATAGATGTCCATGAGCGATCCAGACAGGAGCCTGGGGCGCATACGCTTTAGCGGGTGAACAAGCAGATGGCATGGCCGGAAGGTATGGAGGTTTTCTTACTCTGCGAACGTCTTAGCTATAGCGTCACCAATGTTCGCAGTAGCCATGCGAAACGGGCCCTTGTTCTCGTAGGCAAAGTCGCAATAGTGGATGCGCAAAGATTCAGACGAATAATGACCCATCAAAGGACGTGTGATCAGAGATTGACTTCAAGTGGCTAGGTCGCATGCCTTTACGCATTTCACAGTGGGGAGTGCGCAAGCAAGTAAGGGGTTGGCGTTGTGGCATCTAGCAAAAGATATCCGGCTTTCCAAGTGAGCCGTCTAAGCCAAGCGTCCCCACGGTACTGTATGACATGAATGCAGGGGTACCGAGTAGTTTAAATCCGCGGATAGTTCGCTTGGTCGCGTCCCTCCAAAACGCGTCTTGACATGTTGCACTTGACGAGAGCCATCTCCAATGTCAATCTCATCACCATTGTTGTCCTCGCCCTTTGATCCAGCATTACACTTGCATTCAGAAGGAGGAGTGGAATGCGAGAACCAAATTTCGGCTTGCGATTATTCTGACGACTTAGAAGCTCTAAATATTCAAGCTGCAGAGGCCATCGTACAGAAGACCAAGAACCGGATTGTGATACAACACCGAGCTTGGAGGCTGCCGGATGTCTTTCGAAGTGATGATGATTATTATTTAGGTCAGTGCTCATATTGAAGCCCAGGATCGCCGAATTCTTCCTGCTTCGTCATATGTCCAAGCTGATTGTGCTAAGAGAGCCCGTGTCTAAAGCAATGCAGGGCCTCACGCTTCGGTGCTCCAACCCAAGATTCCACAACTAAAAGGTCTTGCCCATCGTCTCCACCCACTGGCCCCGAAATGCCCTTCATTTCCTCACCTATGTCGTATCCGCCAAGTTCTTCCCCGCCGGCCATACCTGAAAATCGGAAGAGGAATAGGCTCGATGACCAAGCTCAGCCATCTAAGAAGAGGTTACTAGGCTCCGCAAATGTTCAGTCTATATGTGCAAAGGAGGCTCAGCGAAACGTTGATGCTCCACCCAATGATAAACAGTTTCCGGCGAAATTCCAGCCTAGGCTAGCTTATATCCAAACAGGGCCTTTTTTCGATGACGATGAAGACAGCAATACTGTCAGGGACAGTAGCATGCTTGCGGTCTTTCAGAGCGTTGTTGGAAAGACTCCGAGACTGCCAAGCCCTGATTTACCCGCTCTCCAAGTGGAGTGTGACCCACGGAAGACCCATAGCACCGGATTGTTGCAGGCTCGGACATCTTCAGGAAGAGCCTTTAGTGTTGGACAAAAGATGTCCCAGCCTTCAATTTCGTACGAGCAACTGATTGCTGATCGGTCCAGTACCGCACCAGGCAGAGCGACTAAGAGTTTTTATGGTGTTGACATCCATGATCTGCTTCACCAGACTACCGAGGGGACCAAGCTAATATTGAGTACTCATAAACGTGATACTAGGGCTCTCCAACCTTCGATCGAAGAACCGACTGTTGGCAAGACCAATCGGAAGGGTAGAACAATGATGTGGACAGAGAAATACAGGGCCAGAAAATTCACGGACCTCGTGGGTGACGAACGTACACATCGCGATGTACTTCGATGGATCAAAGGTTGGGATCCCATTGTGTTCCCAGGCACAAGTAGGCCGAAGCCGAAGAGCAAGTACCAGGACGGAGCCGTGGAAGATCGTCCACATCGGAAAATCCTCCTTCTCACGGGACCACCGGGTCTAGGTAAGACGACTCTAGCGCATGTCTGTGCGAAACAAGCAGGCTACGAAGTAGTCGAGATCAATGCCAGTGATGAAAGGAGCAAGGACGTTGTCAAGGGAAGAATAAGAGACATAGTCGGCACAGAGAATGTAAAGGGTGTCAATACAAAGGATGCAAGCGGTACCGTGCGGAAAGCTGGGAGGCCAGTATGTGTAGTCGTGGACGAGGTTGATGGGGTTGTGAGTGGCAGTGGTGGTAGTGGTGAGGGGGGGTTTATTAAGGCTCTCATCGACTTAGCGATGCTTGATCAGAGGAACTCGACTGCTCTTAAATCCACTTCTAGCAACGTTGCTCGTATAAAGAGTTCCAAGAAAGGGGATCGATTTCGACTGCTACGGCCAATAATACTCATCTGTAACGATGTTTATCACCCATCGTTGAGGCCATTGCGCTCGTCAGTCATGGCAGAAATAATCCAGATCCGTAGACCACCCTTGGACAAGGTCGCAACTCGATTGAAGACAGTCTTTGAAAAGGAGGGTGTGGCATGCGATAGCGATGGGGTGCGACGGCTTTGCGAAGCCGCCTGGGGCATTAGCAACAAAAGAGAAAGTCGACCCAACTCCAGCAACACTGGGGAAGGCGACATTCGAGGGGTCTTGGTAATTGGCGAATGGGTGGCGGCAAAACTACGCGCAAATGCAATTTCTTCCTCTTCGAAGCAAGCTCGACTGACCAAACATTGGGTAGAGCAGAACATGCTGGATAATTTGTCGCATGGCGGCGGTGCTGCGCGTGGTTTGGGACGCGGAGGTGCCAAAGAGGTAGTTGAGAGGGTTTTTGTGGATGGTGCCGGCTTCCCAAAACCCATCAGTCCAGCAACTGAAAATCTCTTCCAGATGGCAAGTGGGAAGTCTTTGGGTGTAGCCGAGTTAGGCAAAAGACATGCCATGGATCGACTGCGGGACATTATCGATACGAGCGGCGATACCGATCGTATCATGACTGATTGCTTTGCTGCTTATTCCTCTCAGCCATTTCAGGACGATTCATTTTTGTCGAAGCCCAACGCCGCCTACGATTGGCTGCATTTCTATGATTGCTTATCATCAAAGGTGTACTCTGAGCAAGAATGGGAGCTAAGTTCATACCTACCTCAGCCCATCCTAAGCTTCCATCACTTGTTTGCTTCTCCCAACAAGCACTCGTGGGGGAATGATCAGAAAGGTTGGGGTGATGATAATGAAGAAGACCTCGTTCCTTTCTCCGGTCGACGAGCAGACTATATGGCTTTTGAGGCTCAGAAGCAGAATAAAGCAATTCTGCTGGGCTTGCATTCATCACTTAGTATCCCCTTGCTGCGCTCTTTCAGGTCCCCCGAGGACATTGCCTCCGGACTCGTGCCCTATCTCAACACAATACTAACACCCAACGTAAAGCCGGTTATTGTTGGTGGCAGTGGCGAGCAGAGTGGTATAGTCAGTGTACGAAAGGAAGGAGAGCGAGAAATGATAGAGAGAGCTGTTGGCGTCATGTGCGGCGTCGGCGTGACCTTTGAGCGTGGAAGGGTCGAGACTGGTCTCAATGGCGTCAGCACGTTCATATACCGCATGGAGCCGTGAGTTTGCCATTGACAGCGAATAAAGGAAGAGTCACTGACAAATACTGACAGAGCAATGGATGGATTGGCAACTTTTGAGACTGCATCCCGCGGCGGAAAGGCCACAACTCCAGCAGGATACGCTATTCGTCAAGCGCTTAACCAAGAGTATCAGAAATATCTCATCCGCCAAAGTGTAGATGCAGCCCAATCAAGATCTAGAGCTGGCAGTAACCCTGGTCAGAGCGATAAATCTAGCAGCGCTATCAACAAGAGCGCAGTTGCGGCAGTTGAAGGCAAGAAGGTGAAGATCATAGCAACGCGCCGTGACTTTTTCGGTAGGGTCGTCAATGATGTTCAACCTGAGTCGCTAGATCCGAGCAACAGTGAGAAACACAAGTCTGTTGATGGTGAGCATAAGGTGTGGATGAGCTTTCACGAGGGATTCTCAAATGCAGTGAGGAAACCTATCACCCTTGAAGACTTGATGAGGGGGTTTTGATCACTTGCAGTGGTCTAGGATGAATGGGATTCATGGTACCTGTCTGCAAATGCCGAAACAACCTCGAATGCTGACCTGCTACTCAAGGGAATTTGATCAAAGGACTCTAGACGGTCCATCAATAAGTCGAATAGTCATTGTAGAGCTTATGACAAATGAGACTAAATTGAACCATTGCTGCCTTGCTAGTGCCATTATTATGTGTGCTCCGTGAGACTCACCACAGTACGACGAGGAATGACCTACATCAATGAAAAGCTGCCCCGTCTTACGAATGCGGAGTCGCGGCATCTAATGGTTCCTCCCCAATAGTAGTTGGAAAGAGTATGAAAACAGTCACATTTACAGTATCTCTGCAATCAACGGTCCTTCCCACAAGCGTCCTCTCTGAAAGCTCTCATAGCAATCCCAGCTCCGCTAGGCCCTGTTGTACCAATCTAAACGGAATTGCGTAGCCGGAACCCACAAGACGAACGACTTCCAGATTAAAGTGCAAGATAGCGACGAGCACACATCTCCGGCCCATGGACCTTTCCTCCCTTACGAGCAATGCGCTGACTAACAAGCGCCCAAATTTCCCGCTTGATCTCGTCATACGTCTCTGCGAGCAAGATATCTTCGGTTGGATCGAAGCCAGTAACTGTTACTGGTGCCATGGCGTTGCTTGGCTCATCATTAGTTGCCTTAGCCTTGAGCTTTTTCTTCGGACGCTGTTCGTTTTTATAATCGGACTCCCAAACCTCGCCATTTACTGCAGCGATGCGTCTGGCATTACGATTGAAGCGGCCATAAACAGCGTTGCCAGTTAAGTTCGGGAGTTTGCCTTCGGCGATACGCTGCTTGTTAAGGCACTCGGCGATTTCGGCCCAGTCCATTTTCTCCTCGAGGTGGAGACGCTTGATTTCGATATTTCCGGGTCATTTTCAGCTAGCTGAATTGCTGCGAGGAACTGCACTAAGAGTGGCGGATCGCGTGCATTTCATCTTAGAGGCTTGACCAGAAAAATCCACAATGTTCTGGGACTTTTGCGATGAGCCGGGTGGAGCGGAAATGTGCTGACGGTTTCCTGCAGGCAGGATGAGAAGGGGTAAGCCAGATCCTTGAATGTATATATCAGAAGCACCATCAGATAGATACATCACTATGCAAATTGCATATTGGATCATGCAAGATGCGCGTACCGTCTAGACGCATGTTCCTAAAGCTTGGATCGACCACAAAGGTGTCGAAAGGGGTGTTGTCGTTGCTGGAAAAATAGCACCGGTAGAGATTAAATAAGCTGAATGTCATACAAGTGGACTTTAACAGACTTACATTGCTATAGAGAGGGGCTGATGACGTACGTAAATCAGTGTTAGGCTGGACAACGAGTTGAAGCTTTGTAGACAGCCTAGCAATCTCCGCAGCAATCCAGCTTGCTTCATGTTGAGGCGACATCGATCCTTGCGGGGGCGCCATCGTTGCTTCCGAAGCCATCATTGATGCTTCCGGAGGTCTAGCCTATAGCACGGACATCAGATTACGCTTCAAAGCGAGCAAGCACCAGCTCGACCCACAGGAATGGTATAAGTACAGATATCTCTATTTTATTTTCGATTGGATTTGAACAACAACGAGCAATATCGAGGGCAGCGGAGGACAGAAGAGGATAAGGAGACTTATGATTACTATTCTCTATTACGATAAGCCCTAAGGAAGCAATAAACGAAGGAAGGTGGTTCAGCAGCGAGCAACCATGGTTGTGGTATCCGTGAATCTTGGTGGTGTTGACAGTGGAAAAGGCCACAAACCGTATTCAGCCTCTAATATAGCCTTAACATAATCTTGATGACCGTCTCTCGGATGAATCAACAAGCTAAATATGTACTACTTTTTTTAGGCATTCCCTTTCATAGAAATCGTTCGTCATCCAAGGCAAAAACCTTCATCTTATCCTACGAGGAAACTATTCATCCTATTCTGGGAAGTTTCCCAACCACTAAGCCATCTATAAATGTATGTGTTAGACAACTCGAAATGAAGTGTCTCTAGGTCGTACGAGTCATATTACCTTAGCAAACATGAGGATGACAAGTCTAATCCATGAAGTAATTGTTCTTAAAAGGCTAAAAGAGACAACAAGAAGAACCCATGAGATACGAGGGCCAGTGCAGCAATAATATTGCGGTTCATGGAAGGGTAGATGTAGAGCAAATTTGGTTTCAACGTTACGCCGCTGGGGGGAGGCGGCTTGAAAGACAAAGTGACGGACGAGATTCATCAGCAACAGATGTCGTATCCTACAGCAACTTTTACATGATTAATCAGTAGGATTGCCGAAATCGTCCATTAAGATGTTGCAGAAGACATTGCTGAATCGTGGGTAGTTGGGGAAAAAGGGACCGTAAAGTAAGGTAGTTAACTTAGAGTTTAGAAATATTACAGGGTTCATCGGCGCTATTCGTAAGATTCACAAACATGATGAACGGCCGCTTCTGGTTGAGATAGCTTTTACCATTGCTTCATGCTAGTGGGTCATCTACTGATCGAGATCAATGCCACATGCGACCGATTGGGTATGGTCATGGTGTAGATATATGTCAAGTGCAAAGCCGTTGATTCAGATCACACCTATCCTGTCGAGCCCCCTCGGCTTCTACCCCAGCATCCCCGTCGTCATACATACCCTTGACGTACCTGAAATACCACTGACCATTTCTTCCCTTGAGTCTCTGGTGTCCTCTCGCCTCTGCCTCTTTCTGCTCTTTTATCAAATCCTCCCGGTGATTCGTCTGCTCCATAAGAAATTTGCTGCTGGCTTCGGAGGTAGGATAAATAGGCAAGGGTTGTTGGCCGCAGACAAAGGATGACGAAAGTGTTCCTTGGCCATCCGTAACCACATTTCTATTCTCATCTATTTGTCGATTCCGATCTAACTTTGAAGTTTCCCTCCTTTCCTTTTTCTTCATCACGATCTCCCCACGGTATTTCACTTTGGCTGCTCGAATCCTCTTGACAAGCGTGTTTGCTTTGATTCCGCTCAACTTGCTAATCTCTTTCGGCTGCCAGAACGTCGATATGTTCAGTAATAGTTCTCCGTGTAGGTGGTTCGGATAGTGTTTGATTATATCATATTGTTGGAGACCCTTCGGTATTGTCTCTGGAGCAGAAGGCACGCCTCTCGTGATTTTGGGCGCGTATAAACGCTTATCATAATCCACAGATGATGAAGTCGCACTTGCGTCGGCTGTTACGGTTTTTCGTCCGATTGGTTTTGCCTCTGAACGTTGAACAGGACGCGCAACAGAGATTCCAGTTAGGGAGCCTTGCAGACGGTCCTCAGATGGTGAAACATGAGATCGCATAGACCATGTCACGCTTGTGTTCGGCATAGCTCTATGATCTTGTTCGTAGGAACCAGATGCTCGCGGGGGAAGCTCCTTTCAATCACCACGTGTACATCAAGTACAGCTTCCACTATTGAGGAGATTTTTGGCTATAAATAACGGTTGTTAGATATATCTGGAAATGAGAGCTCCTTTGGTAGCCTACAATTTTGTCGAAAGATATACAAAAATCGTAATACTATCTTACGAACTTGTATCGCCACAAGATTGATTTAGCACTTGAAGTCATCCGAAGGAAAGCAATCAGCCGTTGACCTCTGCAATATAACAGTTGCAACCATATAAAATTGGAGTCGAAGGTAGGGTACAGGAGGACAACTTGAGTCAAATTCTGATTGTTATATCAAGACGACTGTCAGTGTCAAGGCTTTAAAGCTTGCGGTGAATTATCAGTCACAAAACTTCGTGCCATAACACTCTCATCAGGTTTTATTCACTTTGTGTGTGCAATGCGACACCCAGAGCTGGTTTCGGGAAAATATAGAACACTCCCCGGCAGTCTAATCGACCTCACTATTGCTAGTAGCTTACACAGCAGTAGTCGTAATACTACCTCTCCTCTCCGAAGATGAAATAAAGCCAGTTCGAGGCAAGGAGTTTGACACCCTCTTCCAACGACCACCCCTTGATTTGGCATACCGATCGTGCAATCTCTTCCAGCAGATCATCCATGTGTGCTCCGGCGCAGTGAAGGTCGCTCTCAATCAGCAATCTGTCACTTGGCACCGCTTTGATGACATCAACGGCCTTCGTTGATGAAGTCGAGAAATTTATAACTTTGGAAAAGGAGAAGAAGATTGTAGCAGGTACGGATGGATGGAGGTACTGTTTCAGAGTGTCCGGAGGTCCAGAGTATGAATGCAAACAGACTCGAGGCGGAAACGGCTTGAGCGTACGGCCACATGGTTGCTCATTCTGTATCTCAGCATCATCTTTGTCCTCGTCCTTGTAGGCGGCGACAGCGCTAGCCCTTCTTTTCCGAGCTCGTTTACTCAATATTTTCTTCTCATAGCCTTGCCATGTTGAGCGCAGTGTTTCATATAATACACCATGTGCTGAAACACCATGAACCGATACGGGCCTTTGCATCTCTCCTGCAAGGTTAAGTTGCGCTGTCAGGATCACTTGTTGGTGTTCAATGCTGACTCGATAAGGCGATAACTTTCTACCCTCGCGCCCTCCCAATGTCAAACCTGGTATGATAGCACTCGGATCACCTGGCAGCCAATTCTCAGGGATGCGAAAGGCCCGATCCAGTCCTATCTCGCCCACAGCGCCATAAGGATATCGGGTAAGGTATTCCCGAGTTTGGGAGAGATAGTCGGACAAAGGACGAGGATCAGGGAGAGACAGAATGAAATCGTGATCTTTTGGCGCAGGGGTAATGACACTTTTATAATGGTTTACCTTCTCTGCCCCCTCAAGGCTGTGTCCTCTATCAACGATCCTATCATCGTGGAGCTGATGAGAAAACCAAGGATGCCAGCCAAATGAAGGTATGAGTTGACACTGTGGAGTTTCTCTCCCTACATCTACGCACTTGAGCTGCTTGTGGCTCAAACCAAGCTCATCTGCGAATTCGGCTACCAAGTGTTGGTCCTGACCTCGTGTGGCCATAACTGTTAGGATCCTCGCTTTCATGCCAGGAATCTCTTTTCTGGATGATACAGTATCCGTAGGATGGCAATGGGCATCATAAATTCCAAGGTGCCATGGAAATTTTTCTTCAGGAAAGTCATTACCAGGTGCCATTTCACCTTCTCCAGCAAATAAAGTTTGCTTGAAGAAGAAGTAAAAGATGGCAACTGTACTGAGGTTATGTAATTTAAATTAGATTTACGAAAACATATTTTACTAAGGTACGATAATACGTTAGCGTATTTACGCTCGTATGTCATCTGATTTGGCTGGAAGTGGTTTGACGTGATATGAGAAATTCCTGGAGTTCGCTGCAAGATGACCATTTCGCAAGATGCCCAATCTACTGTGTACCCTCTTCTCGCCCTTTCTACTACTCATCTCCGTCCCACTTGCATTATTTGCCTTTTTAACTACAACATTCGCCTTTTCCACCCTCTTATTCCGTGTCCTTGTCGTCTATGCTGAACTAGGCGTGGTGCTTATACATGATCAATTTGCAAGCCAGACCACGTCGAGGAACATACAGTCGCCTTTGAGGGCCAGCTCCCCTGCTTTGGGTGAGAAAGAACATCGCCGCAAGAGCCGAAGGAGCAGCGTAGGTAGTGGCAATTCTGGCTCTCTCACACCGAAGGTACCTGAAAGCAGTGGACTGGGTATCTATGGTAGTGGAGGGATAGGGCGCGACTTCGAAGGAGTAGGAGGGTGGAGGTTTTCAGGTCACAACGATGAAGATGTCCTCTGGACATCAATGAATTCTCGGCTTGAGCTGCCAGCTAACGTCGATGACCGCAAGCGTCATCACCGCCGCTCATTGACATCCGGTAGCCTATCCTCCGTGCCTTCGGTGACCAGATCCCCAGCACGGTCCCGGGCGAGGACACCGAATAACAGTCAAGCTCCAGGGAATGCGAGCCCGAAGGAGTATTTTGTAGACCGCCCGCTATCTAGGTCTATCACTGCGTTGGACACTGCCAACATAGGTAGATCCTTGCTGCACTCGAAGACATCCTCTATATCCACATTTTCTTTGGACAGTCCCGGACGAAGTATACAAATAAGAGCTTCCCACACTTGAGAGCAGGATCATCACCACTCGAGTACTGCAGTAGCAAGGCTGCGCTTCAATTAAATTCAATTCAAGGAGCTCTCAAAGGTCGTCTCATGTCTGACCTTTAGACGGCACTCCATTATTTGCTTAAGATCACCATATGTGGAGAGGGAGGCTTTGCTTACAGTCGGCCTCTATGCCTACCTAGCTAAGGCCGGTCCGCCCACGCTGAACCAGAAGTAATTTAGAGTCTAATTGAAACAGAAAGATTGAGTGCTCATCGCCTTCATGCCACAACACCTGGGATGATCTTACACCAGGATCTAGCCCAGATACAGACGCCATGAAGCAGAAATGCTAGCACAAAAAGTGAAAAAAGAGAGTAAGATACGCCAATACAAAGCTTATGCCTGATTCTCCCGTCTCGAAACATCTTTCATCTCCCCTCGCATCACTTCATTAAATTCTTCCCATCCCTCAAGATATAAATGGTGACCGGCTTTCTTGATTATCATCACTTTAGTAGAACCATTGTCATTCTTTTTTTCCTCGTGTGAAGCCTTTCGCAGGGCCTTCTCCTTTGCTTCTTCCATCTTCTGCTCCGCGGCGTATCCTCCAGCGATGTCCATCCAGTCATTCTCACCGTACATAAGAACCACCGGGACACCATTCTCTCGCCTTTGCTCGGCTGTTTGGACGCTTGGGGTGGTTGTGCCGTTTGGTGCAACGATCTGCCGACCGACACCGTGAACGCGTCGGATTAGCGGGCTACGAGCGAATGCACCTGGGGCAAGAATATACGCCAGCGCATATTCTCCGCTGCCTCGTTGTCTGAATAGGGAATATGCGTAGTCATGCAAAGCCTGTGCTTCGTTGGATTCAAGATGAGAGAACCGCCGTGAAGTCCAGCCTGACACAAATCGAGGACCTAAAGGTCCTGACCAACGGACCAGGCTGAATGGAGAGATATTAGCGTCCCATAGATAAGTTAGCCATTTCGGAAGTGGCTTTCTTGGAGCAGTCGGCGGAGTGTTATCGCCTGGGTTTGAGTTTTGTGGGCCTGCATTCCAGAAGTTGTTGTTATCTCCATTCTTTAGGTTTTCGGGTATCTCAGGATCAGAGGTGTTCATCGTAGCCTCCTGGTCTTGAGAGAATTCGTTGGTGAGCGTTGATCCTGAAGGTTCAGGCATTTCTGCGTTCACGGCATACGGATCTTCTGGAATGCCAACCGGGGATGCGAGGACCAACTTATTTAGACGACCGGGGTACTTTAGAGCATAGGCAACCGCCATGTATCCACCTAAACTGTGACCAAGAAGGGTGAATCGATCTATTTTCTTCTGAGCCCGCCATTCTTCTAGCGCATCAATGAACCAATTCTCGGCCTCAGTAATACTCTCTTGTCGGTCTTTGCTTTGTATTCGGAACGGCGGCCTACTACTTCGGCCCATCCCGAGAAGATCGAGTGCATACACCTTCCAGCCTTTGACTTGACTTAAGCCTTCGAAATTCTTATAGAAGAATCCAAGTCCAGCACCATATCCATGGAGTATAACCAGATTCTGATCCGTCTCTTCTCCAACGCGTTCCACCGAAAATTCATTGAGGGCACGATTTTTGCCGCTGAGCTTCACTAAGTTCGAATGCCACCGCCGAGGACCAAAAGGATCAGTCATCGAATTTGTCGTCACCAATGGTGCTTTATTGCTTCCAGTCTCCGAAACGGAAACCTTAGAAGCAGATGTTGATGGTGGAGCGGATCCTGTCTCGGTGTGGGTTGGAGGCTGCTGAAGATACGGTATGTAAGACAAAACTTTGTGCTCGGCTACGGCTGCTGGAATGTTTGCCCACTATATGTACATTTAATGGTGATGCGGCGAATATAGTCAGAACGGAATCCCTCATACCCATTGACTGAATCCCTCTTTGTAGCCAAGGGTGAAATAGGCACCAATCCTTCCTCTCCGATTGGCTTCTGTGGGTGTTCCGCTTTGCCTGGCTCTTTGAGAAGCCAAGGGACTTCGCTGCGTTTTTGATTGGAAGTCGTCATCGCTGTTATTCGCGGCCGTAGCAGACATTGTGGAGCTGTATTTCCGAGACGTTCTTGCGATATCAAAGTCCCGGCTATTATGGACGAACGCGCTTTGCTCCGGCGGTGTCTCGACTATAAGGCGATGTTGGCACAATCTTCGCCCGATATCTGAGGCTGAAGTGCGACCAGCGGCGAGTAAGGGAATCCGAAATGGCGCCAATGTTTTTTTATCGAACCATGAAATATTCTGTATAAAGCTCTTGGGTTCGCACAGTTGATATCCAGTGCTTCATTAGAGCGTAAGTATGTAATCGGCATCGGGCAAATGCAACTGACCGTGTCGTCAGCGTTTGCCTAAAACGTAGAATGGAGTTTACAGGAATTGCCGCGAAAGCTTAACACCGGGCGGAAGCGTGTAGGCGCCTACAACCTCTAAGTACCATAGTAGTTTTCAAGGTACGTTAATCGGGATGCTTTAGCGACTACAAGTTGTAAGGTAAGAAATACCGGGGAACCTACTTTAGGTGGTCTTGACAACAGAAGATCGCTTTTGCTTCAAGTCAATCGCTCCAGGATTTGTTTCGCCTCTGCCCACTACAAGCAAATGCATATGGAGCACCCTTAAGCGGACTCATACAAACCAGATACATACCGAGTCGCCTAAGCTGCGGAGATGAGCGAGAGCAACTATCGCCTACCTTAAAGAACAGCAGAATACGTAACTATTTGGATCTCGTCCCAAACCCTACCATAGCTAAGCAGTTTCGCAATGTCCGGCTCGAGGCTTGATCGGCTCGTCAAAGGGGCTCCGCCACCAAGTACATCAGTACCTACTGTACTTGCCAGATCCCCAGAGCCTGCAAAGTCAGGATCCGCAACCCCGCTTCAGCCATCTGATCCTACTACGATTCTCCCCTCTTCCCCACCTCAAATTTACTTAAATTTGCTCATTCTCGAAGCGTCTCTCCGGTCACAATATTTAACTCTACGCGCTCGCAGAAGACAAAATACATTTTTTCTGCTTCTCCTCACCGTTTGGATTATCTGTTTTCTTTACGCTCTATTCCTGCGGCCACGAGAGGATGGAAGCGGAGTTGGTGGATCAGTCTACTGGGTGGTCGAAACCGCTGAAAAAGTAGCGTTAATGGGTGGGGCTGTTACCGCCATCTTAGTTTGGGGCACTGGTCAGTGGGATCGAGGAGTCAGGTGGCCTCGACGATGGGTTGGCGTTGCAAACCGAGGCTTAAGAAATGTCAACGCTAAGGTAGTCGTCATCAAAGGACCTTGGATGAAGGAGGCGTTAGGACACCTGTCTTCCTTATTCCCATACTCTTCCCTTTTCCCTTCGCAAAGGTCCTCGTATGAATACGTAGACCTTTCGATTTACAGACAGGGCGGTTCTAGTGCTGGGGCAGAACCTGAGGACTTTGGTGAGGGGTCACATCTCGAGGATCTCTCTCCAGGTGGCGACTACATCAAGTTATTACTATTGCCGAAACCGTTCTCCCCCGAGTTTCGTGAGAATTGGGAGCTTTATCGACTCGAGTATTGGGAGAAGGAGAATGAAAGAAGGTCGCACTTACGGCAGGGGCTGAAGAAGCGAGAACGTCAATTGGCCAGAGAGCAAGGCGGATGGCTCTGGTGGACTGGCTGGCGTGGCTGGAGAAGATCGGATGACAAAGGCGCCAGTGGGGGCGCCCTGGAGAAAAGTCATAGTTATCACCTGGAAAAGAATGTCAAGATAAGAAGTTATACTACTAGGTCGGAATCTTATTCACGGACCACATCTCGCAGTAGTACCCCAACGAATCCCGACAGCGAAGAACGATCGCTGTCTGCCCGTGTTCGTCAAGGTAGCAGTAACAATACGAACGAAAGACATAGAAAGATTAAGTCCTTTACATTAAATGATAATAATCATGTTTTAAGCAATTAAAATCAATAATACTTTAACTTTTAAAGTACTAAAATGTTAAATTA